>ERZ791864.53-NODE-53-length-153768-cov-27.621613_pt1 | contig 153768 bp, 135 predicted proteins | sample MGYA00510282_ERZ791864 | MGnify/ENA primary metagenome ERZ791864 (study PRJEB30046, sample SAMN00792087) | human gut metagenome | study: EMG produced TPA metagenomics assembly of the A metagenome-wide association study of gut microbiota in type 2... | reverse complement strand
CCTCTGCATTCTCTATCCACAGCCGCCAAGTACGGCAATAGCTCTCGATACGCTGTGCCACAAGCTCCCCTGTTTTGTACATTCAAACGCCCCCTTACTGCATTATCAAATCCACCGCAACGCCTTTGCAGAACTGCTTGTTCTCGTCCCAGCCGAAAACTTCATAAGTTGGGTCGCCTGCATAAACGTCAAAGGTGCTTTCCTGAAATGTTTCGTCAAGGAGCGTGATACTGAAAAACGGACTGTCAACGTTGGAGATATACTCATTGAGCTTTGCCGTCTCCTCGCCTGTGAGATGATACCATTTCAGCGTGACAGTTTTCTTTATGGCTCTTATATCGCCCACCATTTTGCAGTTAGCCGTCCGCCCTGCATTGTTTGACCATATCTTGTTGTTTGTAAAGCTCACTTCCGCAGGTGTGGCGACCCTTTCGCTGCCGAATATAAGTCCTCTGCTTTTCATTTTCTGCACCTCCTATGCCCTTATTGGCGACCTGCCGTTGCGCTTAATATAGTCGTTGATATCATCAATAACTATCTGTGTGATAGTCCTGCCATTGAGCGTAAGCGGTATGGTAACGCTTATCTTCTGATTTCCGCCTGCTCCGCCGTAAGACACAAGAGCCTGCAAAACAGCCTGTGTGATAGTATCCAGCGGTGCCTCGATATTCGTGCCACGTTTTTGATCGCCCAGAACTGCAAGGAATTCAGAGTTTGGCGGTATCACTGCACCTTGGGCAAGTTTGGGTATTTCGGGGATATCAATTTGGCTTAGGTCAAAGCCAAATGTCTGACCGCCAAGATCACCGGGAAGCCAATCAGGCGTCGTGAAGCTCAGCTCGTTTATGCCGTCGATTATCCAATTTATTGCGTCCTCTACTGCACCTGTCAGACCATTTATAAGCCCGATTATCAAATTAATAGGTGTTTTTGCTATGTCAACAAGTGCGTCCCATACGCCTTTGAAGATCTTCTTTACACCCTGCCAAGCTTTTTTCCAATCACCGGTGAACACTCCCGCTATGAACAACACAACGCCTTTAAGTGCTGAAATGATGTTCTTCACGGCGTCAATTATATTGCTTATGACATTGCCCACTGTCTTTATTATCTTGCCAAGCACACTGCTGACTATCGGTCCGAGTATGCTCACAAGCCAATTCACAACAGGTGCTATGGCTTTGTTGTAAATGCTCAGAACGCTCGTGATAAGTGTTCCAACAAAGTCGAGAAACTCATCAAGCAGAGGTTTCAAGTGCTCCGTCCAAACGCTGTCAGCAACGACCATGAGCTTGTCAAACACAGGTTTCAAGACCGTTTCCCACAGGTTGAGAAATACGTTCTTTGTGGTGGTTATGCCCTCGTTTATGCCGTCAAATATAGGCTGTCCCCACTCGTTCCAAAAGTCTGAAATGCTCTGCCAAGTATCGCACCACAGTGTTTTCAAGGCGTTCAACACAGGCTGTGCAACGCCGTTCCACAAGGTATCGAAGATCTCTTTTATGTTGTCAAACAGTACGCCTAGCGTGTTCCATGTCTGCGTGCCAAAATCCGCCATTAGGGGTAATCCTACAGTGAGAAAGTTTTGCAGTATAGGGAACACTGCCATATTCCAGATATCAGAAAACACCTTGTTGAAGCTGTCAAAAAGTCCTATGCCTATCTTGCCAAGCGTGCTGAAAGCGGTCTGCATAAGCGGTGTAAAATCGTTTATAAAATAAGCTTTGAGCGGTTCGGAAAGCGACATTATGTCACTGAAAACTCCGCCGAGAATCTGAGCAAGTTCAATGCTCTCTCTTTCAAGTCCGCTCCATATATCAGCGAAAATAGGCTTAAAATTCTTATCAAGATAGTCTGCAAGCTTTTCAAACTGAGTTCTTACTGATTTGAAAAAGTCAGACAGCTTTTTATCTGCCTTTCCCGTATCCACCTCAACGCTAGTCCCGGAAGGCTGCATTATCTCCCCGGCTCCGCTGACCCCAGTGCTGTCTGACTTGCTCTCATCATTCAGTTTGTTCATTTGGTCAAAGCTTGCAAGAGAGCCTTCCTGTGCCTCCTGAGTCTGTTGTGCATTGTCGGCTATATCGCTGTAATTATCCGCCGCCTGAGAGGTGCTTTTCACTATGCTTTGAGCCTCGTCTGCACTGTTGCTTAGTTCAAAACCGAACGCCTCTGAAAGTGCCCTCGCTGCCCCCTGTGCCAAAGCTATGAGCTGTGAAAGCAGACTGTTTATCGCCTTGACAGCAGGCAGAAGAACGTTCATCAGCACAGTGCCGATAGTTGCTCCGAACTCTTTCCATTGTTCAGAAAGTATTCGTGTCTGGTTCGCCCAGCTGTCAGACGTCTTTGCAAAGTCGCCCTGTGCAAGAGCCGTTTGCGACATAACGTAATTGTATCTCAGCTGGACTTTTTCAGCCTGCGACATATCAGCAGTTGATTTCGTGATACCCTTTGAAAGTGCATACGCCTGCAAATTGGCGTCCGTCATAACGATACCGAACTGTTTGAGGGTCTCAGTTTCGCCTGTAAAAATTGATTTCAGAGCCGTGCTTGCCACGTCCTGACCGATATTATAAAATGACGCCATATCCGCAGACAGCCCCGTAAGAGCCACAGCCATATCGCTTGCACTGTCATTTGCAAGACCCATTCCTGCTGCCATTGCCATGAAGTTTGAACCTGTTTGTTTGGCAGTAAGCTTTGAAATGCCGTAGGTCTTGACAGCCGTGTCAGCGAAGTCCTCCATTTTCTGCTTGGACTCTCCGAAAGCCGTATCAACAACATTTTGCACTTCCGCAAGGTCTGAGGCTGTTTCTATGGATTGCCTGCCGAAGTCCACAAGTTTCTTGACGGAGAATGCTGCCGTCACAGCCATTGCAAGGCTTTTAAGCTTTGGCTTGATATCCCCCACCATATCAGAAAGGCTTTTCAAGCCCTTTTCAAAGCCCTCACTGTTTATGTTTGTGTCAAAATTCAAACACCCGTCAGCCATTGTCATTCACCTCCCGTCAGTTGTTTCAGAAACTCTTTGTCCTCGTTTTCAGCCCTCTGCTCTTCTGCTGAGAGCTTTCGTTTAAGGTCTATCATATTGCGGTGGTTTCTGTAAAACTCCTGCTCGTATTTTTCAAGCTTTTTGCCCTTGTTAAACTTTTGTCGTATGCCTATAACAGACGAAAAAAGCCCCTCGCCTATCTCGTTGAAATAGCCGAGAAAAGTCCACCAATGAAGATACTTGACCGTCCTCGTTTCAAAGCCTGCCGCCTTGTTCACCGCAGGAAAAATAATACTCTCGTCCTGCTCCCAGTCGATAGTTTTTGCAGGCTGAACGCTCTCCTGTGGAACATCTCCACCGCCCACAAACCAATAAGCCTTGTTGACAGCCTCCTGCAAATGCTCTCGTGGGATATCCTCGACATAAAGACATTTAAGACACACATAGCACTTTTCACGCTCGTCAAGTTCAGGGTCTGCAAAGGCTGAATAGATCCGCAGTATGACCCGAAAATCTGAGCGTATGGCATACTCTTTGCCGCCTATTTCAAGGGCTGTGGGCAAAGAGCCTATCATTTCAGCAGCTCCCTGAGCAGAGCCTTTTTGTCCTCGTCAGAAAGCTCCGCCACATTGACCGCAGGCTGAGCAATATGTTGATGAGCGATAACAGGTGCGGTGTACTTCTCCACCTTTTCTTCGAGCTTTATCTGAGCTGCCGTCTGTGCTGACTTTATCTCCTGCACCACCACAACAAGAAGCGCTTCAAGGAAGTTCACAAGCACGGGCTTGCCGTTTGAAGCCACAGAGAACACGTTCACGCTTCCAAGCGCCGCCGTACACACATCGCTTCCAAATATGTCATTGACCATTTCTCTTGCACGCTGGTCATACTCTTTGAGAAGCTGAGTTCTGTCCTCATTCTTCTCACGTTCTGACACTTCTTCTGCGATATTGTCAGCCTTGCTCATAGCGTCCTGTATCCTTGTGATGATACCAACGTCTGACACGTTTATACTTATAACTCTGTTCTCGTCGCCGTTTATAGCGTACTCTTTGTAATTGCCGCTGTTAAAATCTATTGACTGCATTGACATTTTTATCATCCTTTCTGTATTACGGCAAACAAAAAGCACTCCGCTCTGAACGAAGTGCTTTCATATGTTTGTCATATAGTTTATTCTTCCGTAGCCTTTGCAAACGTTGGCACGCCTGCCGCAAAGGTGACAGAGCCTTTCACTCTGTTTCCTGCAAAGGTGCAGTTGAACGGGATATTTACGCCCCCCTGTGGTCCGCCATAAGACTGCGGCTTGACGATGATATCTTCCGTCCATGCGTCATACGCACCTGTGGTCTTGTCAACGATGACTTCAAGCACGCTTGTCTTGCAGGCGTCACCGGTAAGACGATTCATCATGATATCCTTGAGCTTTTCGTAAAGTGCGTCACCGGGCTTTGCATAGAATGTGTCAAGGTCGAACTCAGGCTCATAGCCGTTGTCCTCAACTGTGGTTTCATCAAGGATATTCTTCTTTGTGGAAGTGTCAGGGTTGAGTGCCACACTTGCGTCCTCAACGTCCTTACCGAGAAGATACCAGCTTGGTGATGAGGCGACCGCTGCGAATGTAGTGTCAAGATAATGCAGAAGATGACTTCTGTTGAGCTTTCCGCTCTTGTATGAATAATCAGGCATATGTTTTCCTCCTTTTATATCTGATACTGTGCCGCTATCTGCAATTGATACTGCACAGTATCGTTTGTGTTTTCGTTTGGTATTGCGTATATCATTCCGTTTGCACAGGTGAGCTTTTCAAGAACGCCTGTCCTTTCCTCGTCCTCTGTTATGGTAGTGAACGTGGTATCTCGGTGCTTGTCTGCATAGCTTTCAAGCCACATCTGCAATTCAAGCAGCACACCGCTGTTTGACATTCGGTCAAAATCATTCATAGACTGATACACCGCATAGAGAATGAAGTTATGCTGTCTTGTCTGACCGCCCAGAATATCAGAGCTTATAAGGCTGTCGCCTGTTGAGGACAAGCCGTAATTTGTTGGCGTATCGTCAGTAAAGTCGATATGGATATCGTTGCAGACCTCCGATATTTTCGGGAACTGCTGCAAAATATCTTTCACAAGTTCGATTATGTTCATTTCGCTTTGCCTCCCATTATCGCCGCCGCTCCTCTGAGTATCTGCTGTTTCTTGTCGGCTTTCATTCGCTCAAACCAAAGCTTGCCTGCAAGTGGCTCTTTAAAAGTGCTGTAAACAAGGTCTTTGTCCGTCAGCACTTTCTTTTCTCCATGTCGGGCGTAAGACGAGCCTGTAACAGAGGATACCATAAGCTTGCCGTAATACTGATAGCGTGCGTAAGGTGCAAGATACTGTATCTTACCGCTGCCTATCTTTGTGCCTCTCGTGGCAGACTTTCTCAGATTAGTGCTGAGGGTAGGTGTATACTTCACCATATGCCTTATGCACTCAGCGTCAATAAACTTTTGAGCCTTATCAAAGCGTTCTGAATACTTGCCTGCAAAGGACTTATCCCAAGTGATAGCCCTGCTGTCCATAGGCTGACCTATCTTCATTTCACGCTCACCTCCATATGTGGCAGACCGCCGAACATATAATCATCAATGCTCATTACCGTAACAAAGTCATACTTTGCACGGAACATTTTCATGCTCTCAGATATGCTCTGCGGCGTTTGATTATCGAACTCAAACTCGCACTTTCCTTTCACAAGCATATCCTTTGCAGGGGTTTTCGGTGCATTATCGTCATAGAAATACACCCTTGTACTGTCTGAGGTCTGCATACCGCTTTTCACGATACTTCCCGACCTGTTTTCGCACCAGTAAACTTTCTCTGCATACTTTCGCACAAATCCACCTGTCTGTTTATCAAAAAGATACACCGTGCAATCGCTGTTTGCAAGCATTTATCTCACCCCTCTGTAAAGCAGTCCTGTTCCGCTGAGCCATTTGTACACGATATCGTGAACGGCTCTGTCAGCGTTCTGCCTGCGGATATCTGAGCTTTCATATGACTTTGACCAGCCCCCAACGCTTTCGGAAGATACCCCCTGAGTGCCACCCTCCTGCTCTGCCTTGAAGATATGCTCCGCAAGTTCGCAGCAGCACATTTTCACTTCTTCGGGGATATCGTTCTCGTCAACGTTGTCAAGGGTATATTGCTTCATAAGACTTGTGGCTTGCATTGCATAGAAGTCAAAAGCGGCAGATATGTCAGGCTCTTTGCCGCAAAGATAAACGCCTATATAATAGCTCTCGCTTGCATATGCTTTCATACTGCCGCACCTCTTTACTTCTTGAATCTTGCAAGCACTACCTTTGACTGATCTGAGATAGCCACAGTGTAATGCTTGTCAGCAGATATATCTGTGCAGCGCTTTGTGCTTCTTCTCTCTGTTTCAACGTTGGTGTCACGCTTGAGGTAGATAGTCAGAGCTGATGTTTCGTCCTCTGTTTCAGTATCAGCGTTGAGCTTGATGATAGGACAGGTGTAGAAAGTGCCAGCCTTGACAGCGGCGTTCTTTACAACATAGTCACCCACCTTTGGAATGTAGCCATCTGCACAAGGCGTTACTGAGCCGAGCTTTATCTGTGAAGCAGTCGGTGAAGCTGTGCTGTCCGCAACGACTTCCTTTGCACCCTCTGCATCGCTGTCAACTCTCACATACTGTTCCGGGATAGCCTCGTTAAGTGAAACCTTCTTTGACGGAACGATACGGCAATTCGCTATTTTGCCTATCTCGCCTGTCATTACCACATTGCCGTCATACTTATCGGCAGAAATAAAGTTCGGGTCCTTTCTGAGCTGTGAGTTCTGATGAGGATTAATAAACATAGCCTTTTCGGTGTTCAGCTCCTCATTGAACTTGTCAACAGCGTCAACAATGCCGCTGTAAGAGATAGCAGAAGCCGAGCCGTCATAGATGAGCTGGGCTTTCATAAGTGCGTCCATGCTGTCTGCGTCCACCTTAGAAGCGATAGACATTGCAAGCTGTGAAGTCGCCTGACCTACAGGGTTGCCATAGCCGCTGAGAACCGCTTCATCAGTTATCTCCACCGCTTTCATGGCTTTCTTTACCTTAGCCTGAGTGGAGTCTGTTTCAAGCTTGACAGTTTCGGCTTCAACGCCCTCTGCAACATCAACTGCATCACCGATATACTTATACTGCGGCACTGTGATAGTGTCTCCGGGCACGCCAACGAGCGTTCTGTCTATCTTCGCAAAGGGAGATACAGTTATCTTAGACTCTATCTTTGCGTCGATCATATCACTCATTACTTCAGGATCGATAAGGTCGGTGATCTTTGTCTGCTCTGCGAAATACTGCATAGAAATTCTAATGCCATTTGTCTTTTTCATAATATCCTATCCTTTCAACTGTTCGTATTTTTCGGGGTTTGTTCGTTTAAGTTCCAGCCTCTGCATATACCCCATTTTTGCAAAGGTTTCCTTGCTCACTTCACCTGCAGCAGGCGTCCCTGTGGGAGCAACCGGGTTCTTGATAGGCTCGGAACTTTCAAAAAGATAATCGTTATCTTTCTTCACGTTCTCGATAGCCGTCTTGATATCCTCAGCCTGATTTTTGGAAGCTTTGAGAGTTTCCACATCAAGCAAAGCTTTAAGAGCCTTGACGTTTCTTGCCTTGCTTGCCGAGATAGCGTTATCAAGGGTAGCGTCAAACTCCATATCAGATATCTTCGCCTGATACTCGGTATCTTTCTTAGCAAGGTCAGCGGTGAGCTGTGCGACTTTGCCGTTAAGCTCCTTGACGTCCACGCCCTCAAATTCTTTGAGAGAGTTCTGTGCGGTATCAAGGCTGTCCTTATAGTTATCACGCTCCACCTCAAGGCGGCTTTTCACCTTTTCAAACTCAGCCACAGTCTTATAATTCTCTGCCACCTGTTTTGTGATGTCCTGTTTCTTGTCCTCAGGGATAACGATACCCAGAGCGGCAAGGATCTCAAAAATGTTTTTCATATGTTTGTCCTTTCTACATAGCTTATATACCGCTCTGTCTGCGGTGTGAAAGTCTGACAGTTTAACGTCATATCAAGGACGAAATGGTATGAAAAAAGCACCCGTTAAGGTGCTTGGTTCCGATATTAAAGTTATTTTGGGCATAAAAATACCGCCCGACCTTAGTCAAGCGGTAAAATTATCATTTGAAATACTCTGTAAGTTCAACTTCTGAATCAATGTACACAGCGTCAATATAATAACTGTTGTGTACGATTATCTTCTTTCCGTTTAATTCATATATCTGCGTTTGTGAGCCGTCAACATCTGTCAGCATATCGGACCGTTCAATGCCTGGGATATGCTTTTCCAATGCTGCACATTGCTTATCAAAAATTTCTTTGTCCGCAGCCGTGCAAATATTGTATTCATATTTTTTCATTGCTGATCATCCAATCCATACCTTTTATCTACTGATCTTCGTGTTTTTACAGCGGTCTTCAAAGTGTCTGCTATAGCTTCTTCTCTGCTCATGTTTTTTCGTACCATTTTATTTGATACCAAGTCTTCAAAAGAAATGATAGGGTCGGTCTGGTCAAGGGTTTTACGAGCTTTTTGATCTTCCATTAACTCTCTTGCCTGAAAGCGATACTTGTTACGCAGTTCACAAGCTTGTCTTGCCTGTTCTTCAATAGACTTGCTTTTATCGATAAGCTGAGGGATATTTTTGTTATGGTGTCTGTACCACTTTCGCACGTCTATATCAGACATCTTACCTTTCATATCAATTATATCACTATAATCTTTTTGCGTCAAGTCTATCTTGGTTTTCCCCACCCCGATATTCCCCAGTCCGTCTGCGTTCACACGCTCTCTCTGCTGGGGCAGACCCATTGCTTTTGAAAACCTTGTATACTCCTGGGAAGTGCCACGATATCGGCTGCGTGCGTTGATGATATCCTCCTCATCAGCACCTGCCTCTTCAAGAAGATGTATTTTCTGCCGCTGAGCTCTCATTGCAGTTTCAAGCTTTCTTTGCCGCTGTAAAGCTTCATACTTTGTGTACTCTTTATCACCGTACTTAACAGGCTTGTTCTCCTCTGCATTCATCTGTGCAAGCTCCTCGTCTGTATAGGAACGTTCAGATATGCCGGGGATAAAAGGGTAATAATCGTGATAGCAATTCGCTCCGCACAGACCTGTCACAGTACCAAGACCGCAGATAGTTTCAAGCTCTTTTTTGCTGTAGACCTTGCCCTGCCATTCTTGGTGAGAGGGTCTTGCTCCGCTGTGCCAAGTGACTTCAAAATAGTCTGTGCCAAGCTCTTTTGCGTTGTCCTCATTCATTTTTGCGGTTAGCTGTGAAAGCCCTGTCATCACCGAACGCCTTGCGGCTACGTCTGCCCTGTTGCTCCACCATGTGGCATAGTCCACAGTGCGAAGACCTGAGTTTGTCATATCCGAAATGACTTTCTTTATGACCGTATTGTAATCGAACGCTCCGCTCGCTATGCCCATTATGGCGTTGTCAAGGCTCTGCTGATAGAAGTCAGCCGCCTGCGTGAATTTAAGTTTGCCGTCAGGCTGTTTTACTGCAAATCCGAGTGACTGAGATATGTTTTTAAGCTCCCCCGAAGTCTGCTCCGATACAGCCGACAACAGCCTTTGCAGACCCTCATTTTCTTCAAGGGGTATCCGTGCCTTGCCTTTGGCCTTGTATATGCTATCGTCCCATTCATAGCCTTTTCGCAGGATATCTTTGAACAGATGCTTTATCTCAGCTTTGGAAAGGTCAAGATTATCGGCAATGGCTTTCTTTATCTCACGCTTGCTCATTCCAAGCTCATGAAGTCTGTATATCTGCCAATCTGCCGAACGTGTTATCTCGCCGTTTATCTTTATCCTGCGGACGATGTCCTCCATTATCTGCATTTCAAGGTCACGCAGAGGGTTGTCAAGAGCCATTGAAACTCGCTCTATCTCGCTTGCTTTGAGCATTATTCTATCACCTCTGCGGTGCTGTCGGAGGTCATTTTCTTAGCCGTTTCCTCGTCCTCGCCATACCATTTCATTCGGTATTCCCACAGTGGCATAATGCCCATAGAAACGTCCTGACGGTCGCTTGCACGCTTTGTTTCATCATCAGCAAGGATACTGTCCTCAAAGTTCACAGACAGCTCATAACCGCTTTGAGTAAGCCCATTATAGAACGCCAGCGAATAGCACAGGTCTTCAAGGCAGACACGGAGGTTATTCTGTATCGCCGTGACAGTATCGAACTTTCTCTGCTTTGAGGACTTTATCTCCGTTGCCGTCTTGTCAACTGTCTGAGGGTTTGAGATATCCCCATAGGACAGCCCCACAGCAAATTCTATCTCACGCTTGTATTCTTCAAGTCCTGCGATAAAATCAGCCTGTCTTAACTGCGGTGAGAACTCGTGATAAAAGTCACCGCTCGTGCCAGCTGACACGTTTACCCCTCTGAAAAGCCGTTCATTGAGCTTTGGCATTTCTGCACGTTTCTTACCTGTGAACGGGTCTGTCACAGGTCTTAGCACAGCCTCGTCAACGTCTATTGCACGTTCTCCCGATTCAAACTCCCAATCAAGCCTGCCGAATTGGATATCAGCTTTTCTTATGATTTTTTCTGCCCCTGCGAACACTGATACGCCTGAATGTGAACCGTCAACTGTATTGTCGATAGGGTTGACATAATAGCCGAAAGAGGGTCGCAGCATAAGCGGATAGGCTATCTTAGGGATAAGCTCTGCCCACTCAGATACAGCGGCAAGAGGTATCTCTGCCCCCAAAGACAAGCCGTCATTGGAGCGAAAAGCCCTGTTTGTGATAGTCAGCCCTTTTTCATAGTCCAGAGCGTGATATTCAAGCCTTATGCGGTAATCATTATCGCCCATGCGTTTTATCTCAGGGAAAATGACCTTTATAAGCCTGCCGTTCACGTCATACTCCACAGGAATAAATTGCGACTGCGGAACATACTGCACCTTATCAGCACCCAGCGGCTTTATTATCATTGCTCCTGTTGCAAGACCTCTTTGCAGATTTTTATTGATGTTTTCAAGGGCGCTTTTCATTATGGCATCAAGCTTATCGTTGGAAACTTTCAGGGTCATTTCATTGATAGCCGTGTTTGCAAACTCCCTCACAACAGCGTGTTCAAGCCGCAGAGAGTGAACTCCTTTGGGTGCTGCCTTACCTGCATACATTCTGTCCCACTTGTCGATAGCTCTTATCATACTGTCCGTCACGGCGATATCAATACCGTAAACGCCCTTTATATCTGACTTTGAAAGCATTCTGCTTATCCACTCCCTTATTTTTGAAATAATGCCCATAGCTTACTGACCCCGCCTTTTCCATACTCTTTCCATTGCATACCGAACGGCGTCGATAACGTGGTCATTGCCGTCGGGATAGCCGCTTATAACGTTGCCCTCTTTATCCCTGTCATACTCGCAGTTGATGAACTCCTCGCAAGCCACAGGACAACGCTTGTTATCTATAACGATATTCCGCAGAGATTGCAGCCACTTATATGAATACTCCCTGCTGTTAGGACCTTTCTCTGCACCTCTTGCAAGCAAGCCGTATGCTCTGTAATCCTCAACAGACTTATTCTCTGCACTGTCGCAGGTGATAAGGTCGTTTGCTGTGATACCAAGCTCCAGCAAATGCTTTGCGGTATCAATATTCTTTGTTTTGTTGCAGGTGTACTCCTGCCATATGAACAGCGTGTGCTGAGCAGGGGCATAATGTACTCTGACAAAAGCGTAAAGGTCGGGATACCAGCCCCAGTCAACGCCGTTATAGATGTTATCGAACTGTGCTATCTCGTCGTCGGTTATCTCTCTTATGAGGACGTTATCGAATACATTACCGCCTGTGCCGTTTGCAATGCCCATATACTCGTTCTCATAGGCAGTGGGATTGGTTTCTTTGAGAAATTCGGCGTCATCAAGAAAAGGCTTGCCAAGCCACTTTTTCGGCACAGTAAGATAAGTGCTTTCGGTAACGAGTCTGTCCGTTCTCGGCACTTTGATGTACTTGTTCGCCCAGTTCTGAGCCGACTTCGGAGGGTTGAAAGACTTGAATTTGTATGCTCTCTCGCCGCCTCTTATAACAGACTGTTCTATCGTTCGCACAGCTTCTTCGCCGCCGAACTGGTCAAGCTCCTCAAACCACACGATGCCGATATAGCCAAAAGGCGGCTTGATAGACTTTATCTTGTGCGGGTCATCAGCACCACGAAAGTATATTTTCTGCCCTGTTGAAATGCGTGTGATCTCAAGGGGCGACTTTGTGCAGGCAAACTCATCATCAAGACCAAGTGCAGATATTGCCCAGAGTATCTGAGAATAAACGCTGTCTTTAAGAGTATTCGCCACAGCACGAAGGACGCAGACGTGCATATTCTCGTTCTTCATCAGCAGGTCGATAACGTTCAGACCGCAGAATGAAGATTTAGTCGAGCCACGTCCGCCGGGGAAAACATACTCGGAATGTTCCTGCTCTGCGATATCGAACAGTACAGGCGAGAACGTAGGAGCGACAAGGCTCGCAGGGATACCGCTGTACGCCTTATCGGGCATAGAAACAGGCTCAAGCTTTTGTTTTTCAAGCCTGAGCCTTGCGTTATCGTATTTTATCTTATGTTTGAGCATATCGTCATCACGGATAATGTCACGCAGCTCTTTCACCGCCGCAACGTCCCCTTGCTTTGCCCTCGCCATAAGAGCCGCATTCACAAGCAGCATATTATTGATGAAGTCGGGGTCAAGGCTGTTAAGGTCAATGCCCTGCTCAACGAGGAACTCATAGTCCGCTCTGGTATTGGCAGGCTGTTCAAGCAAAAAGTTCATTACCTGTTTCATAGTCTTTTTACGTCTGCGGACTTCGCCTGATTTTTTACCGCCTTTCGACTGTTCTTCGACTGTTAACTCATATCCTCCGGGTATTAAATTCTGTTCATTCGGCATTCACCTCACCTCGGTTAACTAATTTATTTATAAAAAAATGAGCCTGGTAAGCTACCAAACTCATTTTCGCAATATTAACGGAAATACTCTGATATAATAAAACCGACAAATATAAATTTAATGAAAAGTTAAATTTCAACCAACTGACAATTCTTTAAACAATGTTAATATATTATTTATAAAAAGGCCAAAAAATCCATGTATCATGTATAATACATGGATGGCAGTACACTGCAAATAAAATAAACCAACCGTAATTTAAATAACAAATGGCGACTAGACTGTAAAAAATAAGCCCTTAAATTTGACGAGGAAATCAGAATGTTAATACTCAAAATGATATTGAATATATCGCACCTACATCCTACTATATTTTTGTTGCACACAAATAGCTAAATTGTGTCAAACTTTATCACTTAGCAACTGTTTGACACAGTATTCGAGTTGCAAGTTAGTACAAGTGGGAGTGTATTTCCACTTGTACTTTTTTTATAACCAATTTAAAACCAAGCCGAACTAAATGTGAGGCAATAGGACAAGTTTTAAAAGAAAATAATACCAAGAAAGGAGAGTGTATAATATGAGCGATAGAAACAACCGCTCATCGAGTAGTAGGATGTATAGCTCGCTTGAAGTGTCTATTCTTACACTAGTGATTTGTTTCACATTGCGTATCTTCCCAGAAGCAACCATTGATGTAATCATAGCAGTTATCACTAACTTGATGTTTAATTCAAAATAAGACAAGCCCCAAAAAGAAGGTAGCCACCAACTGCCTTCTTTTTTTATTTACTACTTATTGTACACTCTCAATCATTGTGTCTAACCATCGCAATTTTTAATTGCAATAATCTTATATATTATACCATAATGCCGTAGTGTTGTCAACCATAAGTTTTAAAATACATCTGTCATATGCATATAGATATGAAAATATTTCAGCTTATATGAATTTATTAACCATAAATAAATTCATTTTGTCAATGCTTTTGATCATTGTTTCTACGAATTAGTAAGTACTAAACGCAAAAGACACCCCATAGGAGTGCCTCTCACAAATATATTATAAGGAGTTTTGTAAATGTTGGAGCAAGCATTGAGCCTATAAGCTCTCAGCCTGCATACGGAGCTTTCGCCCCGTCGGACTTTTTATGGAGGTCCGCAAATGTTTGCTTGCCTTATTGGCTATTGTAATGATATCATACTATGTGCGTTCCTGCAAGTGGTATTGAGTGGTCTTGTGTGGTATATTTAATTTCTCACAACCATTGTGAAACATTCTCAGCACCGTCTTGTAATCTCTGAAAATATAGTTGTGAGCTATCTTCTTCACCGATATACCATTGATGAAATACAGCTTGATTATCCTTGCAGTATCTATGGTTTCAGCTTCCTCATTGCAGAACACCTCGTCTATCTCAGCTTGTATCTCCTGCGTGAGCCTTGCACGTTCTTCGCTCAGTTCCTTTTGTTTCTCACCCTTGCAGGCATAACTCAGCATTGAGCTTTCAGCCGTGTTGCCGGGCGTTCCTGCCGAACTGTCATTCTTGTCATAGCATACGGCTTTCCCATTCAGTATCCTTGCCCTGTTTTCTTCAAGATTGGCTATGAGCTTTGGTATCAGCTGATAGCGTGATATCTTTTCTTTTATTGTCATTTTGTACCTCCTCGATCATTCTTCCGCAAACAGGACAGAACTCAAAGCGGACTTCCTTGCCGTCTGCACCAAGCTTTTCGATCCACTCTGTTACTCCATTGCAGTATTCACAGCCTGCATATTCAGGTAAGTTTACGCCGTTATGTTTCGCAAGCCCCTCGTCGCAGAGTATCAGTTCAAGTGCCTGCAATGCGTATGTGAGCTTTTCTTCCCTGTCCTGCGTTTTGTTTATCTTCCAGACCGTTGTCTGCCCTCTGCGGATATTCTCCTGCATTATGCAGGCTTGTCTGAAGAACCTGCCGTTTCGCTCTTTACTGTGAAGATATTCCCGCTTGTATTCTGCCTGCTTGTCCTCGCATATCTCTTTCGACCACCCCTCGTGCCTGTTCTTGTAGCCAAGTCTTGATAACTGCGAGAAATACTTATATTCCTCAGCAGGATACTCGTCATAGATAAGCCTGCCGTCTATCGCCATGTCTTCATATCTTGCAAATTCTTCTTGTGACATTCTTTTGAAATCTATCTTTATAGTTGATACCCCCTTTGTGTAGGGTTGTGAAGGGTTTGCACCCTTTTTAAAGAACTCTTTCTTTATATATATTCTTTTTTATTTTCTAATACGAAAGGTTAGAAAACCCCTTCAACCTTACACAACCCTACACACTTACAATTACTTACACATTATCAAGTGACAGTCCATTGAAGTATATACCGCCCCTTGTTCTTACTTTCTCAAAGCGTTTTGCAAGCTCCATACCGAACTTTGTTGAACTCATACGATATTCATTGTTCTGCTCAGCCCAGTTAAGATATGCCGCAAAAAGCTGACTTGACTTAACGCTCAGACCCTTGCCCACAGTACACTTATCCTCGACAAATGCAGAGATAACGTCCATTTCACGGCGGTACTCCCTCACTTCTTCAAGGACGGCACGAGGCATTTTAAGCCCCTCTTTCTGCCACAGCAGACAGCCCTCAACCGCCCAGCGGAATATGCCCGTAAGCTCCGCCGACAGCTTGTATTTCAGCCTGCGGTCTATCTTTTCTTCGGGTATCTGCACGGTGAAGGGTATCATATGTATCCTGCGCCATATGCCCGTATCCGTTCCTCTGATGACAGGCTTATGATTTGTCGCCATCCAAAGCTTGAACTCAGGCTTGAACTCGAACTCGTCGCCGTAAAGCTTTCTTGCCGTAACAGTATCGTCGCCTGTAAGCTGTTTGAGCAGACCCTCGTTGATACGAACGCCCTCGTTAGGCTCAACGCTTGTCACAAGCCTTGCTCCTTTGAGCCTTGCAATATCGCTGTTTATGGCGGTGCTCTGATTACTGCGTACCATAATAGTTTCAGGCTGGATATTTGCCGCATAGTCCCCGAAAATATCCCTTATGATATCAATGAAAGTTGACTTGCCGTTTCGTCCTGTTCCGTAAAGAAAGAACGCACATTGCTCGGTGGTCGAGCCTGTCAGGGAATATCCCACAGCTTTCTGAACGTATCTGATAAGGTCTTTATCCTTTCTAAAAATATCATCAAGAAAGGCAAGCCAGCGAGGACAATCGGCGTTCTCCGAATACTCAACGGCTGTCATTTTCGTCAGATATGTCATAGGGTCGTGGGGAGATATGCCGCCGCTTCGCAAGTCGATAACTCCACCCGGTGTATTGAGAACAGTTTTAAATCTGTCCATCTGAGCCGGCAGAACAGGAACATGGTGCATGACTTCGCTTAGCATTGCGTTCTTTGATTTGTTAGAACGGCAGGACTTCATATGCTTTTCAAAAGCCTTCGCCATATCCGTTCCCTCGTCTGCGTCAAGCTGAGCGTACACCTTTGCCTCTGCCGCCATACAAGCCACAGCTTTGTCAGCAAGGCGTTTAACTGTGCCTGTCATATCGGTGCACCACTTTCTGCCGTCATACCAAAGCCAGCGTTTGTCTGTATAACAGTATCTCACCTGCTCGCCAAAAAGGTCAACAAAACGCAGAGCGTTGCCTGTATCGTCAAATGAATAAAGTCTTGGCTTGGTTTCTTCCTGCTCCACAGCGCCCACAGAAATCGGCTCAGAGGGCGACTTGAAGTTAAGAGAAAATCCCCCTGCGAACTTTGGCGAATAGGTCTTGTCGCAATCTGCAATGGCTTTCTGAATGGTGAGTGCGCCATAGGTCGAACCGCTTTGCGCCCTGTCCCACTTTTCACGCATAAGACCTGAGGAGCGGAATATCATATCCATCTTCTCTGCGTCACAGCCTGTCCAGAAGGCAAGCATCGAGCAGAACGCCATATCAGCTTCACTCTGCGAGGTATATCCTGCGGTTCTTCCACTGTAGAGGGAAACAAATTTTCCTCCGTTTTTTGTACCTGCCGCCGCTTTGATTATCTGGTCTGCGGTGTCAAGTCTGACAGCAGGAACAGCCTTTGCCACAGGCTCGTGACCGCCGCCTATATACTTTTCGTGCAATGGCTTTATGCTGTCGGAACACTCTGCAATGCCCTCATATTCTGAGCAGGAGTTGCCTGTCATAACGAAAAATCTGCCGTCCTCATACATCTCAACTGAGCCTTTACGTCTGCCACGCTTCGGGAGCTTTCCTCTGCATATGATATGTATGCCCTTGCCCGATTGAGATATCTCAGTATAGCTTTGCAGGGTGGAGATAAATTCGGATATGATGTTGCCGTTCTCTCCCCTTTGGTATGCCTCAAGCTCCTCCTCTTTGCCGTCAATGTCAACACCGAAATATGGACAGCCACCGAACATAAATCCTATGCCCGAATGTTTTTCTGAGGCTCTCACAGCCGTATCGAAATCGCACCAAGTAGAGGGGTTATTTGACATAGCCCCTCCGCCAGTAAGTGCGTTTATCGGCACTTTCTTTATCTTCCCTCTCTTTTCATCAGGCACAGCGTCCCAGCATATCCAGTTTGGCAGGGCTTTAAGCTCCTGCGGTATTTGTTCGTACATATATCCAACTCCTAACATAAATTTTGAAAAGTCAAAGCCTTTCACTTATCCCCGAAAAACGTCCAAAAAGTTGCATTAAAAATGCAACAATTGCAGAAATGTTGCCAAATTAAAATATAAATCATTTGTTTGCACAAAATATCATCTGCGTTTTTATGCAAAAGCACTATGACTTTTCGCTTTTTTCAGAAATCAGAACGGCACGCCGTCATCTGTAAGCACGTCCTCAAAATCTTCAAGGGAGCCTATGACGCTGTCAGCCTGCGTATTTGTCTTAGGCGTTGCAAAGCCCGTCTGCTTAGCCGCAAAGCTGTCCGCCTTCGATGCAGAGGATTTGAACTTATGCTTGCACTCAGGATACTTTGTAGGGTTGATAAAATTAATGCGTTCCTGCGGCTCTCCGTTTTTGTAATTAGGGTTTGATTCGTGCTTGAGGTTGACCCTTATGCACTTGTTCAGCAGGTCGGTGCAGTATGCTTTAAGGCTCTCATACTCCTTGCCGTCAGGAAGCTTAGCCGCCTTGCCCATTGCCATAAGCTGAGCAAAGTTGTAGCCCTCCACCTGCATATCGTTCTCGTTAGGCTCGTGCTTTTTCCATATGGTGTGAAACAGGCAGGAGTTGCCGTATTTCTGTCCCTGCACGTCATTTCTGATGACGAGAGTGAAGTTAAGACCCACCGAACCTTTCTTTGTTGTGCGTTCCTCGATAGCAGTTATGATGCACTCGTAATCGCCCTCAGGCTTTAATCCATTCTGAAACGCCTCTGATTGATTTGACTTAAATCCCATTTTTTATTCCTCCGTTAGTAAATTTACTGCGTCCTCTGCCGAGCGGCATATGCCTGCCAATGCTCCGCACTCACGCATTTTCGTTATGAAATTCTTCTGCTCAGGACGAACTCGTCCCGACTTTGTTTTGACTTCGATAAAGACAGCTCTGCCGTCCTTATGCCTTACACCGAACAGGTCTGAAAAACCTTTCGGCACACCTGTAGTGAAATATCTGCCGTCAACAGTTTTCCCCTCGCCCACGTTCACACGAAAGACAGTGCAGTAGGGCGATACCGCACAGCGTATCTCGTTTTGTATCCTGTGTTCTTCCGTCAACCTATAAGCCCCCTTTGCCTTGCCTGATAATACGCCCAGCCTGATTTGTAGCCGTGACTTTTCGCATACTGCAAAAGTTCGGGATAGGTATGACAATCGGCAGGCGAGCTGAAATCAAGCTTGAATCCCTCCACCTTTATAAGCCCCACGCTGCTGTCAGTTTCGAGCTTTCTCTCGGCTGAGGGAAACTCATATCCGCAATGAGGACAGCTCACTTTCACGCCTGCAGGGGGAGCGGAGAAAGTATAGAAACATTCGGGGCATTGTTTCACCTTGTCGCTCTGCTCCTGCTTTTTATGCTGAGCTTTCGGCTTTTTCTCCAAGCTCCACTCCCTGTCATCGTCAGGCATACCAAATCTTGCATAGTTGCCAACGTGGTCGATTATGACGGCTCTTTTATTTGGACGATAACGCATACATCTCATAGCCTGCTGAATGTAAAGAGTAAGGCTCTTGGTGGGTCGCAGGAGTATGGCACACTCGCAGTCAGGAACGTCAAAGCCCTCTGAGATAAGGTCAACGTTGCACAGCACAGTTATATCTCCCCTGCGGAAAGCTGAGATAATGCTGTCACGCTCTGCCTTTGGGGTCGAGCCGTCAATGTGTGCCGCCTTTATGCCGTTGTCATTAAACACCTCTGCCGTCCGCTGAGAATGTCTGACGGAAGCACAGTAGCAGACCGCCTTTTTGCCCAAAGCAAGCTGTTTGTAATACTTTATGACATCGCCGAAAACAGTATTTTTTACCATAGCTTTCTCTATCTCAGCCGCCATATATTCACCGTGAGAAACGTGAAGCCCTGTAAGGTCGGCAACGTCAGGAGCGTAGTAGTCATAAGGTGCAAGACAGTTGTTATCAATAAGCCATTTTGCGGATACCCCTATGATAAGCTTGTCGTTCACGTCACCAAGCCCGTCACCGTTAAGGCGGACAGGAGTCGCTGTAACGCCCACTCTCGGCACGTCCGAAAAGTATTCGTATATGCGTTTGTAGGACTGAGCAAGACTGTGATGATTTTCGTCAGTTATGATAAGGGCAGGTCTGGCAAGCTTTTTCAGCCGTCTTGTAATAGTCTGCACCATACCCACCTCGCAGAGCTTCATATCAACGCCCCAGCGAATAAACGTCTTTTTTATCTGCTCCACAAGCTCACGTCTGTGGACGAGAAAAAGCACTCTCTTGCCGTTAAAGGTCGTTCGCCTTGCCATTTCAGCCACAATGCAGGACTTTCCGCCGCCGCAGGGCAGGACTATGCAGGGTGCTTTATACCCTGCTCTCCACGCCTTTCTTACCTGTTCCACCAGCTCATTCTGATACGTTCGCAGCTTCATTGGACTTCGCCGCCTTTACCCTTTTCAGAACGCACTTCATGCAAAGCTGTTTGCCGTAATTCTTCATCGAGCCGTCTATTATCTGCTGAACAGTACGCTTTCCGTCTGACATTATCGTCTTTCCGCACTCTGAGCAGATATGCTCGTCTGCAAGGTGATAGTATGTTCTCAGCGCTTCATCAACAAGTTTCAGATCGTTGCTTATGTACATACTGTCGAACAGCCCGATAGGACTTTTGCAGGTGTCAGTGCCGTCCGTCTGAGTGGCGAAAAGATACTTGCCGTCAACCACAACAGTTTTAAGCACCGTTGTGAACATACCCTCGACAGTTATCTTTTCGTCAAGCAGCTTGCCGATAGTTTTAGCTTTCTGTCTGCCGTCCTCGCCTGTATCAAGGTGATTGAGAAAATACACGATAACATCTTCGGGAAGCATTTCAACGCTTCTCACAAGCTCCCAGAAATTCTTTGCAATGTCGGTGAACTTCTGATAGCCCGTTTCCTTTGCACGGCGCATAAACTCATTCACCATAAGATACTGACTATCGTCAACGGCTATGGACTTTGCCGTCTGAGCTTTCATAAAGCGTTCTATCTCGCCGTAATTGTCGGTATGTATCGTTGACTTAAACTGCGTGCGGAACGGAAGCTGTTTTCCATTCACGTTCACAAGTGCAAGCTCGTCCTCTTTGAAATTTCTCAGGGAAGCAGATTTGCCGCTTCCTGAAAAGCCTAATACAAGTATCGCAAGTCCCATTCTCTTTTCCTCCTTATCTTATGGTCAGTCCCGGTCTGCGGACGACAGCCGCATATGGTATCTTCCTGCCTGCCTCGATAGCCGCCTTGACAGCCGTCTTGCTTATGTCAGGATCTTTGTATTTCAGCAGGCTGTCATCATTGACCTTTGCCCACTCCACAAAGGCTTTCGGGTCTGTTATCTCGGTGCTTTCCCTGCCCTTTGTAATGCTTATCTTAGCCATAACGCCCTCTATTTTGTTAAGGCTGACCCTCTGCATACTGTTCATAAGATAAGCTTTAAGGCTCTCTGCCTGCTTGACCTTCTGCTCACGTCTTGCTTTGAGGGCTTTCTCCTCTGCTTCAAGCATTTTCGCCTCGCTGCTCAGCACCTTAACATAAGCCGCAACGTTCTCCGCCTTGTCCGTAAACTCAGCCTCAACGCATTCAAGTGTATCAAACCACACCTTTTCAGCCTCAGCCTTTTCCTCTGCCGTAAGCTCGGCATTTTCCGTCATATCCTCAAGGCTGTCAAAAAGCCTCTGAAAATCGTTTGTAAGCTCATAAAGTTTCATTTTTATACCTCCAGTTTTGAATTGATAATATCCGCAAGCTGTCTTGCTTTCTGCGTGAAAAGTCCGTAATTGTCGCTGTCATTGTGCTCGTTCACAAAGCCCACGAGCCTTGTTACGCTGTCAACAGCGGTGGAAAGATAGGCCTTGAATATGGCTTTATCGTCCTGCGTTGACGTGATCTCCGCCTTCTCCGCAAGCTTTTTCTCATACTCCGCCTTAGTTCTGTCAAGCTCCTCACGAAGCTGTGAAAGCTTGTCCTGCTTGTCCTTTTCAGCCTGCTCAGCTTTCTGCAAAAGCTCTCTGCGGTCTTTCAGGCTGTCTTCTTCAAGCTTTGAATATTTTTCCGACCAGTCAAGGTCAACACGCCTCATAGCGTCTTTAAGGTTTGCCACCTCTTTGCTGTCCGTTTCCACAGCTACCTCGATAGGACGGTTCTCAAGCTCCTTTATCTCGGCTTCAAGCTGACGTATGCGCCTGTCTGCCTTATCTCTCTGTTTCGAGATCGTATCGCAGATGTTGTTCATATCCTCAAGCCTGTGACTGAGCATATCTGCCTTGTCAGCCTTGATCTTAAGCTGTTTGACCTTTTCTTCAAGCTCTCTTACTGATGTATTTTCAAGGTCGGTGTTCTCGGTAAGTTCAGAACGTTCGTCCTCAGAAAGCTTGGTGAGAAGTGTTAGTTTCTTTACTCCAATTAGTGAACTCGAGTTCACTAATTCTTTCGGCAACTTCTCGACAATCGAAATGTAGTTATATACTTGTCTGTCCGAAAAACCTGTTTCAGATTTACAGTAATCATTAAATTCCGAATACCCAAGCTCCTTGTAAAGCCTGCTGTCCCTCATTTCCTTAAAGCCCATACACATATCGTAAAGGCTCTGCTGTGCAAGCTGAGCTGAGGTCTTTATCCTGCGGTCAAGCTCAGCCGCCTTGATATATTCTGCCGATAGTTCGTTCATGCTGTTTTACGCTCCTTTTGTTTTTCAGCGAACACCCTGTCAAGATACCGCTGATACTTCTGTTCAAAGTCCTTTATCTCCTGCGGTTTGTCCTCACCGCCGTTTTGCACCACGTTGTTCCTATACCCTCTGCACTGCACGATACCGCCGTATTGGTTCACTTCAACAGTATAGTAAGGCTTGTTAGGCTCAGAGGTTTTCCGCAGAAACATTATGCTGAGTTTTCCCATAGCATGGCGTTCTGCATATCCGCCCACACAATGGGAAAGTATCCTGCCCTCGTTCTCTATCTCTTTCAAACTGTGTGGCTGTCTGACAAGCAAGCCGTCTGCCGAAAATTCAAGGCAGACACGCTCTGCAAGCCTTTTCGTGAAGTTCTGCAAAACAAGCTCGTCATGCTCATAATTGATGATCTGAGTGAGTCTGTTGTGCATTGCCCAGAAATCGTGTGGCAATGCTATCATTGTATCGTGAATGTTATACTCCAGCGTTTCACACTGCTCCAGATAGTCGCTGTAATCAAGAGGTGTCATTTCCTGCTCATGTATGTATCGTGCCACCCTTTGCGGTGTAAGACCTGTTATCCTCACAAGACGTTCAAGAGTGCCGTGTTCGTTCTTAAAGACCTTTGCTATATTCAGTAAATCTTCCGGTCTTAGTTTTGGATATTCCTCACGATAGTCAAGATACTGCTCCCACAGCTGTTCGCTGCCTTTGAGTGTCTTGAACTCCGTCTTGTTCAGTCCGAGCATTTTCAGCAGGTCATTACTTTTCCAGTTCACACGCTGAGAGAGCAGGAACTTTTCCTGATATCCCCACCAACCTGTGTATCTCACGCTTGTTACGTCATAGTCTTGTTTCATAAGATACTCAAGATTAGGGTGCTTGCAATATGCGTGAAGATAGCATATAAGCATATTGCCGTGATAATGCTGATGTTGGCTGTAACGCATATCCGACTTGTCTATGGCTTTGATGTTCAGCACCGAATAGGAATTATCATAGTTATATCCCATACAGCACTTGCAAAAGACAGGCTCACGGAAGTCATTACGCACCGACCAGTTAATGCCGTTATCACTGCCGTATCTCACCGATCCGTCACGGGCAAACACATACCGCTGTCTTTCCACAAGGTCACCTTTTGAGTATCGGTGAAAGCAACGTGCGAAAAGCTCAGCACCCCTTGTGAGGAACACCACATAATTCTTAGCACCTCTGCCTTTCATCTTATCCATAAGCTCATTATCCACCGCAGGAAAGCAGTAGATAAGAGCCTCTTTCCTTGCTTTTTTCATACTGTCACCTTAGAAATCAAGCAAGCCGTCAAGGGATAGGCTGACAGGCGGTTTTGCTGTTTCTTCGCTGTCTGAGCCGTCACCCAGGTCGATCGTCATATTGAAATGAACGTCCGCACCCTTGAAGTAAAAGCTTACAGCTCTGCGGTAGACCTCGATATCCGAGATACTTCCCCCTGCACCCTTGACAGCGTTTTCCGCACACTCAGCGAAAGTTTTGTCCGTCTGCAGAACCGCCTGAGCAAACTCCTCGTTCTGCTCACAGAAAGTTTTGAGAGCCTCAAGAGTAGGCTTTGCAACCGCCTGCGCATACTTGCCAAGCTTAGCGACAGACAGCTCCTGCGACAGCTTGTCCTGAGCTTTCTTTGCGTTAATGTTCATTGCCGTCACCGCCTTTTCGCACGCTACTCATCAACGCACTGGCACAGCAGATGTCCTTGTATGTCTCGCCAAGGTCAAAAGCCTTCTTCTCATGTGGCTCCATTTCCTGACGCAGTGCCAAAAGGGTCGACATAGCACTTGCGAGCACTTGACATATATCCGATTTTGTGCTATCATCAATTTGAAAAGTGTTTTCTTTTTTCGTTGAGCTTGTGCCTGTTGCCGCAGGTGCAGGCTCGTTTTTTGTGTTGTTCACTATGTATCGTGTGAAAGTTTCAATGCAACCCTCAATTTCCAAAGTTGCGAAAAATGGGCAGTTATCGCAGTCAGCATTTGTCGCACAATGTTTCGCCGCATTTATGATATCTTCGTTTGTAAATTCCTCATTCATCTTTATTCCTCCCTTATCGGCTGTACGCTCATATACTGCTTGCCGTCATAGTCCATCTTCTTCACAGGTTCAATCCCTTTCTCACGGAGCGACCTTGCGGCATCGCCAAGCCCTTTGTCGAAATCCTCACGGGTCTTGTAGAATGCACATCTGCGACAGTAGTCCTTCGTTGGCGTTACTGTCAGCGCACCGCATTCGTCAGACTTAACATTTGAACGGAACACGCAAAGGCTTACCGCTCCACTGCCGTTGTCAAGGGGCTTGTCCCTCTTAAAAACCTCTCTCATCACTATCATCGTTTTCGTCCTCCTCAAATTCCTTTTCCCAGTGTCTGTATTCTATCATCAACGCTACGACGCCATACAGTGCCGACAACACCACTATAGCCGCCGCTATGATACCCACTATGAACAACATTTTACCACTTTCCTTTCATTTCAACTTCGACCTTGACTATGGGTCTGCCTGCTTCTCTCACCGCACGCTCTAATTCCTCACGAACTGTGTCTTCTGCGGTTTCTTTAACGTTGCGATACAGTCCATAGATTGCCAGTGCAACCAGCGCCACACACAGTGCTATGGCTGACACATATCTGATGATCTCCAACGTTGTTATCAGGTTGTTCATTTTCTCACGTCCTTTCTGATCTCTCTGCTATCCACTTGTCAAGCAGCGTTGAGTATATCTCGTACACATATTCGTTAAGCTTAATGGCGCACCCAAAAGGATACACGCCCTGTCTGAGCCCTGCGTTCAGCCTGTTCACATTTGTGTTGAAGCCTGCGGCTTTCAGCCGTTCCACCGCTTCTACCGATGATATTACTCTGAGCATTTAGTCCACCTCCTCGATAGTCAAAACATTCTCATGGGGACTAATAACACTTGCCTTTGTCAGAGCCTCGTACTGACTCTTTGCTGCTACTGTGAACACCCTTTTATAATGATACTGGTCTACTATTGTTACTTTGTACATTTTCATTGCTTTGTCCCTCCTCATTGTGTTTTCTGTCATTTCTGCTTCCAGCGAACATATCCTGCAAACATTGCTAGTTATCATGAGAGACAACGGAATTGTGTTGTCAAGCCCTATTAGCATACATATACCGAATGCAAGCGGACTTGCTAGGCACAACGCAATACCGAGATAGTACGCTATCTTTTTCAAATTCAACGTTTGCCCTCCTCATATTGTGATCTTGTTACAATCAGCTCTCCGTCAAGAGTCCAATACTGAATGACCTCTCTACAGGGGTCATCTTCTGTTCCTGCACCTTTCAAGGCTCTTGTTACGATCACCTGCTCAACCCTAGCACTGTCACACCCTCTTGGAATAGCAGTAATTTTCTGTTCCACTTTCTCACCCTCTCTTCAATCATTTGTTGCATTTTCTCCTCAGTTGTGATATAATGGCTATATCTTACAAAGAAAGGAGGTTTCTGCAATGAATAAAGTTGATCTGCCAGAAACATTTCATGAACTTCCCAAAGATCGTCAGAGCTTTTTATTATCTTGGATATCAAATAATCTCAGACCAATCGAAAGCATAAATACTCGTTATACATCTTACAGTATTAAACATTGGATTGAAGAAGAATATCCAAACGAATATTTTACTAATGGCGAACTTAAAGGAGCTATGCTCGAAGCTAATTATAGAACTAACAACGAAAATGCCTTAAACTGGTGTTTCAACATCTCTGAACGCTCACCTATTATAGTCAAGCGAAAAGCTCAGATGAAGTAATTCTTTTGGTTATCATTTCATTGAGGGAAACAACTATGCTCACAGTATTGTTGTTTTCCTCTTTTTCTATTTCCCAACGTTCAACAGCTTTATAACCAAGCTCTTTTAGTTTGCGGCAAAGTGTCGATTTTCCCGTTGGTCCTTGCTTACCCTCGACAATGATACAAATATCTTTATCAAGTAATGCCAGTAATTTCACAACTTCTTGCTCTGAAAAATATTGTGATAACACTTTCCTTAGTTCCATATTCTCACCCCCTCTTTAATCACTTGTTGCATTATGCAACTCACTGAGTAAAAAAATATTTGCCGAACTCTCCAGCATCAATGTGGAGCAAGTGTGACAGTTTCTCAGCCTCGTCCAAGTCAAACGGACGAACATTGTTTATTTTCTGATTAGCTGTAGGTTGAGCTATGTTTAAACAATGTGCAACGTCAGCTTGGGTCAGTTCAAGCTCCTTCATTCTACCCTTGATCTTGTTCGTGTTTACCATAAGCCAGTCTCCTTTCTTGTTGCATTATGCAACTTACTGTATTATCATAATAGCACATAACTTTTCACTTGTCAATAGCATTTTGCAACATTTTTTTATTTTTTTCAAAAAAGCTATTGCATTATGCAATTTAATGTGATATAATCATTATAACGAAAGCAGGTGAGCAAGATTTGAATACCGTAGAAATTGGAAATAGAATAAAAGCTGCAAGAGAAGAAAAAGGACTTACACAAGAAGAACTTGGTATCCGTCTTGGATTGAATAAATCAACTATCCAAAGATATGAGGCAGGAAAAATTCTCAGAATAAAATTGCCTGTTCTTGAATCAATCGCTATTGAGTTGAATGTTAATCCTGAATATCTTGCATTAAAAACTAATGATCCTAGCCCTAAACATTCTTCTCATATTATAGAATCCAACGCAACCATACTCCCGCAAGACAACGTACATATAATACCTATATATGAGAGCGTGTCGGCTGGGTTTGGTGCTTATGCTGACGATTATATTGTGGGCTATATGCCGCTTTATATCGTCAACGAGGAAGAAGCTAAGAATACAATGTGCATTGTCGTTTCGGGGGACAGTATGTATCCGAAGATAGAGAACGGCGACAAGATACAAGTATTAAGGCAGGATTGGGCTGAGGACGGACAGGTAGTTGTTGCCCTTATCGACGGCGAAAACGGCGTTGTGAAGAAAATCAAGTATTCTGATGACAAGATAACCCTTGTATCATTCAATCCCGAATATCAGCCGAGAGAGTTTGTCGGTGCAGAAAGAGACCGCATAAGAATACTCGGCATTGTAAAAACAGTTATAAAATCCTTATAATAAAAAAAATCCCCGTCAGCACCGCAAATACTGACAGGGATAGCACACAGAATTTTCTCCTGCATGGTTACAAATACATTATATCACCAATTTAAGACAATGTAAATGATTGCAATAAATTGTTTACAAAAGTCGGTTTATAGGGAGGAAAAAAATATGACTTGTCCAAATTGTAAAGGCGAAAACGCACCAGGCGTAGCAGTATGTGAATATTGCGGTCACGAACTGCCGCAGCCACAGAAAATTGATAACCACGTTGAGCATAACAGCAATATCGTTCAGCACATCACATACGTTACAAACGTCCAGCAGGTCGCACCGCAAGCTCCTGTTGAGCAGATAAGCCCTAAGAGTAAAAGCACAGCTGAAATACTTTGCCTGCTGACCTTTTTAGGCTTGGGCGGTTTGAACAGATTTTATGTAGGCAAAGCTGGCACAGGTTTGCTGTACTTCTTTACTTTCGGAGGTTTCTTTATTGGAGCAATAGTTGATATGATAAATTTGTTTCAGGGAAACTTCACTGACGCTCAGGGCAGAGTGTTAAAATAAAATCCCCTGCTAGTATTGTAAATACTGACATGACAGAAAAAAAATCTCGCCCCCAAGTGCTACCAACACTCAGAGGCGAGCAGAGCGGATACTACCAATATCAGCTCGATTAAAATTCACACCAATAGACCAATAAAGGGCTTATTCTGCCCTTTTATTGTAGCACACTTTCGGGGAAGTGTCAAGAATAGGAGGCAAATATGCTATGTAAAAAATGCCGCAAGGAAATTTCCGAAGGCTCACTTTATTGTAACTTCTGCGGAAAAAAGCAGGAGACCACAAAGCGAAAAGTCCGCCGCAGAGCAAGAGGAACAGGTACGATAAGATATCGACCTGACTATAAAAACCGCCCCTATGTTGTTTTCAGCCCTCGAACAACGTCCGGCACAGGTGAAAAGTACATCGGCTGCTTCAAAACGGCAGCAGAGGCACAAGCCGCCCTTGATAGTTACTTCAACTCTACGCACATAGATCACTCTAGCCTAACTCTTGCACAAGCGTATGAGAATTGGAGTTCCGAGCATTTTGAAAGCCTTACAAAGAGTGGTGAGCAGGGCTACAAGACCGCATGGAGATACCTTGATAGTATCGCAGGCAGGAAGATGTCAGAGCTTAAAACAGCAGATTATCAGAGGTGCATAACCGAATGTGCCAAACGTTTCAGCCGTTCGCAATGTGCAAAAATCAAGCAGCTATGCTCACAGCTCTGCAAGTACGCCGCCCAAAATGACATCATAGACAAAAACTATGCTGAATACATAACACTTCCAAAAGAGGTTAAGAAAGAGAAAAGAATTTTTTCAGCGGAAGAGCTTGAAAAGCTGTGGAAGCACTCTTCGGATAGATCTGTCCAAGTCATTTTGTTTATGATCTACACAGGCTTTCGTATCGGCGAGGTGTTCACGATACTTAAAAAGAATGTCCACCTTGCCGAGAACTACATGATCGGCGGCATCAAGACCGAAGCGGGCAAGGACAGACTTGTGCCGTTTCCGTCACAGATACCCGAAATAAAGACGTTTGTACAAGATTGGTACAATGAAAGCAAAACAGATTTTTTGCTGAATGGTGATGTCAACAATTTCAGAAAACGCAATTTTTATCCTGCACTTGCCGAGTGTGGTGTGATACCCGAGCCGACAGTTACAGAACTAAAAAGCGGCAAAACGACAAAGAAATATGACACGGAGATAACGCCTCATTGCTGCCGCCATACGTTCGCAACGTTATCGGCAGATTGCGGTATGCAACCTGAAAAATTGCAGCGTATCATCGGTCATGCCAAGTATGAAACAACGGCAGATATATACAATCACTCAGGGCAGGACGCAAAAGCACTAGCGGAAGAAATGTCAAAGTTAAGAAAGCCAGTGGAACATTAGTGGAACATTTCACCGATAAGCGCCGATTTTACGGCATTTCTTGATTGGTTGGTAAGGACGAGGTCACCGGTTCAAGCCCGGTTAGCAGCTCCAGCAGGTGCTTGCACCTGTACCATATTCCGCCTTACAAAATGTAGGGCGGTTTTTTATTGCCGCTCAAAAAGCAAATCAAAAACAATAGCTTAGAATACTCGCCGTGACGGGCATCTCCCACCACGGCTTTTTTATGTAACAAACCAAGACACCGCTCCTATACTTTGCGCATAAATCGTACAAAGCAGGACGTGTCCCTGCACCCAGATCCGCTATCATTTATGGTAGCGGATTTTTTTGTCGCCGCCCATGGGTACGATACCCTACACACAAAAAACACCGCCCGAACTCCTCGGACGGTGTTATATTTTTACCTCGTATTACAGATTTGTATACTCCATAAGGCTCTTATCCACCTCACGGGCAACATCTCTGCCCTCTCTGATAGCCCATACTACAAGTGACTGTCCTCTGCGCACGTCGCCTGCGGCAAAGACGTTCTTCACGTTCGTCTGATGTGTGCCGTCGGCTGTTGCGATATTCGTTCTGCCGTCTACCTCAACACCAAAAGCCTTTGTGAGATAGCTCTCAGAGCCAAGGAAGCCTGCCGCAATAAGAACAAGCTCGGTTTCTACCTTGTATTCGCTGCCCTCAACAGGCTTCATTATCGTTCTGCCTGACTTAGGGTCTTTCTCAGGACTGAGCTTTACAAGCACTGCGCCCTTAAGATTGCCCTTTTTGTCTTTGAGAAACTCCTTGACAGTTGTCTGATAAACTCTCGGGTCATGGCCGAACACACCGATAGCTTCCTCCTGACCGTAATCTGTCTTGCAGACCATTGGCCACTGCGGCCATGGGTTGTTCTCGGCTCTCGTGTCAGGAAGCTTTGGCATCATTTCAAGCTGCAAAACGCTCTTTGCACCGTGTCTTACGCTTGTACCAACGCAGTCATTTCCTGTATCTCCGCCACCTATTACCATGACGTTCTTGTCCTTTGCGGAAATGTGGTTTTTATCCGTAAGACCGCCGTTCAGCAGCGCCTTAGTTGTGGATTTCAGAAAATCCACTGCAAAATAGATACCCTTTGCATCTCTGCCCTCGGCTTTGATATCTCTAGGGTTTGAAGCACCACAACAAAGTATTACTCTGTCGAAGTCCTTGAGAAGCTCAGCCGCTGTGATATCCTTGCCCACATTAACGCCTGTGCGGAACTCGATGCCCTCTTCTTTCATTATGTTTATCTTGCGCTCGATTATCTGCTTTTCAAGCTTCATGTTCGGTATGCCGTACATAAGCAGACCGCCCACTCTGTCCTCACGCTCGAAAACTGTTACGCTGTGACCTCTCTGATTGAGCTGGTCGGCGGCAGCAAGACCTGACGGGCCTGAGCCTATAACAGCGATAGTCTTTCCTGTTCTTACCTTTGGCACTCTTGCCGAAGCATATCCGCAGGCATAGGCATTTTCAATTATGCCGTATTCGTTAGCCTTTGTGGTAACAGCGTCGCCATTAGCTCCGCAGGTGCAGGCTTTTTCGCAAAGTGCAGGACAAACTCTTGATGTGAACTCAGGAAAATTGTTCGTCATATGAAGTCTGTAATATGCCTGCTCCCAGTTGCCCTTGTATATAAGGTCGTTCCATTCAGGGATAAGATTGTTAAGCGGACAGCCTGAAAATGCACTGCCTATCTTCATTCCCGCCTGACAGAACGGCACACCGCAGTCCATACATCTTGCTCCCTGCTTTTGCTGCTCCTCCTTTGAAAGAGGAGTGTGAAATTCATTAAAATTCTTTATACGTTCCTCAACGGAGAACGCTGCTGCGTCCTCACGCTTATAGTCCATAAAACCAGTTGGCTTTCCCATATCTCAGCTATACTTGCTTTCACGGCAAGTATATCCTCCTTTCGATTTTAAAAGTACAATATCTCATGTGCGCAGGCTTACTGCTTGCCGTTGATGATCTGATAGAATGCTTCTATCTGCGCCTGATCGCTGCTCATACCCTTTTCTTCCATTGAAGCTATAGCAGACATCATCTTCTTGTAATCGTGAGGGATTATCTTCTTGAACTTAGGCAGATATTCCTCAAAGTTATCAAGAATACGCTTGCCCTTTTCAGAGCCTGTTGCGTCAACGTGCTGCTGGATAAGGTCTTTGAGCTGAATTATATCGTACTTCTCCTTGACCTCAGAGAAAAGTACCATTTCCTTGTTGAGTCTTGTGTAAAGGTGTCTGTCCTCGTCAAGAACGTAAGCTACACCGCCCGACATACCTGCCGCAAAGTTTTTGCCCGTCTTGCCGATAACTACCACACAGCCGCCTGTCATATACTCACAGCCGTGGTCGCCAACGCCCTCGACAACTGCCACTGCGCCTGAGTTTCTTACGCAGAAACGCTCGCCTGCAACACCGTCGATGAACGCCTTACCGCTTGTTGCGCCGTAAAGTGCAACGTTACCGATAATGATATTGTCCTCGGCTTTGAATGTAGAATCCTTCGGAGGATAAACAACAAGCTTACCGCCTGAAAGTCCCTTGCCGAAATAGTCGTTAGAGTCGCCCACAAGCTCGAGGGTCAAACCGTTCGGGATAAATGCGCCGAAGCTCTGTCCGCCTGAGCCGTTGCAGACTATCTTGTATGTATCGTCAGCAAGTGTGTTATAATACTTTCTTGTTATCTCTGAGCCGAAGATAGTACCGAATGAACGGTCTGTGTTCTTGACATTTACTGTGATAGACTTCTTCTCACCACTCTTAAGATTTTTCTCGAACTCCTTCATGAGTACCTTTTCATCAAGAGTGTTTTCAAGCTTGAAGTCATACTTGGATTTCTTGTTGTATTCTACCTTTTCTGAAACGTAATCAGAGTTGATGATATTAGAAAGATCAACTTGTGCCGCAGTGCCTGTGATACCAGCCTTTGGCTTGATAAGGTCAATTCTTCCCACAAGCTCGTCAACTGTTCTTACGCCAAGCTTTGACATATATTCTCTAAGCTCGGAAGCCACGAATATCATAAAGTTCATTACATATTCAGGCTTGCCTGGGAACTTCTTTCTAAGCTCAGGGTTTTGTGTTGCAACACCGAACGGGCAAGTATCGAGGTTACATACTCTCATCATTGCACAGCCAAGTGTTATCAGCGGAGCTGTTGCAAAGCCGAACTCCTCTGCGCCAAGGATCGCTGCGATAACAACGTCACGGCCTGTCATGAGCTTGCCGTCTGTTTCGATAACGACCTTGTTTCTAAGACCGTTCTTGATAAGGGTCTGATGTGCTTCTGCAAGTCCAAGCTCCCATGGAAGTCCTGCATTGTAGATAGAGTTTCTCGGAGCCGCACCTGTACCGCCGTCATAGCCTGAGATAAGGATAACACCTGCGCCTGCCTTTGCAACGCCTGCTGCAACTGTACCAACACCGCACTCAGAAACGAGCTTTACAGAAATTCTTGCGTTCTTGTTTGCGTTTTTCAGATCATAGATAAGCTGAGCCAAGTCCTCGATAGAGTAGATATCGTGGTGTGGCGGAGGTGAGATAAGCGACACGCCAGGTGTGGAGTGTCTTGTTTTAGCTATCCATGGATAAACCTTTTTGCCGGGGAGATGACCGCCCTCGCCAGGCTTTGCGCCCTGTGCCATTTTTATCTGTATCTCATCAGCAGACGTGAGATATCTTGAAGTTACACCGAAACGTCCCGAAGCCACCTGCTTGATAGCTGAACATCTGTCCTCAGAAGTACCCTTTGTGAGCAGTCTGTCAAGGCTCTCACCGCCCTCGCCTGAGTTTGACTTGCCGTGAAGTCTGTTCATTGCGATAGCAAGTGCTTCATGAGCTTCCTGCGAGATAGAACCGTAGGACATAGCGCCCGTCTTAAATCTTCTTACAATAGAGTCAACGCTCTCAACTTCCTCCAGCGGAACAGGATTTTCAGCAAAGTTGAAATCCATAAGACCTCTGATGTTCACAGGGTCCATTTCCTCAGAGATAAGCTTTGAATACTTCTTGTATGTTTCATAGTCGCCAGTCCTTGCAGCCTGCTGGAGCAGATAGATAGACTGAGGATTGTAGAGATGCTCCTCCTTGCCGCTTCTGAACTTGTGGCTTCCTCTTGATTCAAGCTCTGTGTCTGTGCCAAGTCCAAGAGGGTCAAAGGCTGATGTATGAAGTCTGTCAACATTTTTCTCGATGTCAGATATTGTGATACCGCCTATTCTGCTGACAGTGCCTGTGAAATACTTGTTTATAACGTCCTCGCCGATACCGATAGCCTCGAATATCTGTGAGCCTTGATATGACTGTATAGTAGAGATACCCATTTTTGAAGCTATCTTTACTATACCATGGAGAACAGCCGCATTATAATCGTCAACAGCGGCATAGTAATCCTTGTCGAGAAGGTCGTCAGCAATAAGCTCGTGGATAGTTTCCTGAGCAAGATAAGGGTTGATAGCGGAAGCACCGTAGCCCAACAGAGTTGCAAAGTGATGAACTTCTCTAGGCTCGCCGCTTTCGAGGATAATAGCAAGAGATGTTCTCTTCTTTGTAACAACAAGATGCTGATGAAGCGCTGATACTGCAAGCAGTGACGGGATAGCAAGGTGGTTCTCGTCAACTCCCCTGTCTGAAAGGATAAGGATATTTGCACCCTCGCTGAACGCCTTGTCTGCTTCTATATAAAGTCTGTTTATAGCCTTTTCAAGTCTTGTGTTCTTATAATAAAGTATAGGGATAACGGCTACCTTAAAGCCAGGAATGTGCATATTCTTTATTTTAAGGATATCTGTTGAGGTAAGGATAGGATCGTGTATCTTCATTACCTTGCAGTTTTCAGGCTTTTCTTCAAGAATGTTGCCGTCCTCACCGATATAGACAGTTGTGGAGGTAACTATTTCCTCTCTGATAGCGTCTATAGGCGGATTTGTTACCTGTGCAAAGAGCTGTTTGAAGTAGTTGAACAGTGGCTGAGGCTCTTTTGAAAGCACCGCAAGCGGGCTGTCTGTACCCATAGCGGCAATAGACTCAGAGCCGTTCTTTGCCATTGGCAGGATAGATGTCATAACGTCCTCATAGGTATAGCCAAAAGCTTTCTGAAGTCTTTGTCTTTCCTCGTAGCCGTGTTCCTCTACCTTGATGTTTGGTATCTTGAGGTCTTTAAGTCTGACAAGGTTGCTGTCAAGCCACTCGCCGTAAGGCTGCTTTGAAGCATAGTATTCCTTAAGCTCGTCATCGTCGATAACTCTGCCTTGAACAGTATCAACAAGAAGCATTTTGCCTGGGCGAAGTCTTTCCTTTTCAACGATATTGTCTGACGGGATAGGAAGTGCGCCAACCTCAGATGAAAGGATAAGATTGCCGTCCTTTGTGATATAATATCTTGACGGACGCAGACCGTTTCTGTCAAGCACTGCACCCATGATATCTCCGTCAGAGAAAAGGATAGAAGCAGGTCCGTCCCATGGCTCCATCATAGTTGCGTAATACTGATAGAAGTCTTTCTTAGCCTGACTCATCGTGCCGTTGTTATCCCATGGCTCAGGGATCGTTATCATGACAGCCAGTGGCAGATCCATTCCACTCATGACCAAAAATTCAAGTGTGTTGTCGAGCATTGCAGAGTCAGAGCCTTCAGTGTTTACAACAGGTGTGACCTTATCAAGGTCGCCCTTCAAATGCTCAGACTTCATCGTTTCCTCACGAGCGAGCATTTTATCAGCATTGCCTCTGATAGTGTTTATCTCACCGTTGTGAACGATCATTCTGTTAGGATGAGCTCTCTGCCAGCTTGGGTTTGTGTTGGTAGAAAATCTTGAATGTACCATAGCAATAGCAGACTCGTAGTCCTTATCCTGAAGGTCAGGGAAGAACTTTCTGAGATCCTGCACAAGGAACATTCCTTTATATACTATAGTTCTGCTTGAAAGTGATACAACGTAGGTGTCCTCATTCGACTGCTCGAACACACGTCTTGCAACATATAGCTTGCGGTCAAAGTCAAGACCCTTTTTAACGCCCTTTGGACGCTTGATGAAGCACTGCATTATGGCAGGCATACACTCTACAGCTCTCTTGCCAAGCACCTCAGGCTTTGCAGGAACGACTCTCCAGCCAAGGATCTCCAGACCCTCTTTTTCAGCGATTATCTCAAACATCTTCTTTGCCTGATTTCTCGCAAGCTCGTTCTGTGGGAAGAAGAACATACCAACGGCATAATCTCTCTCCTCGCCAAGCATGATCCCAAGCTCAGCGGCGGCGATCTTCTTGAAGAATTTATGTGAGATCTGAAGCAGGATACCTACTCCGTCACCTGTTTTGCCCTCTGCGTCCTTACCAGCACGATGCTCAAGCGTTTCAACGATAGTCAGCGCATTTGCAACAGTATCGTGGCTCTTTTTGCCCTTAATGTTCACAACAGCACCTATTCCGCAGTTATCATGCTCGAATTTCGGTGAATACAGGCTTTTTACATTAGTCATATCCTCCATGCGTTCCATTTTTATCACCCTTTCCTGACAAACTGTAAAAAAATTATAGCTTATCGTTCAGCAACGTATGTTATTTCACGGCTCATAGCCGATTTTTAGCTGTTTTTAACAAAAAACTTGCAGGAAGAAATTAAAATCCTGCAATCCTGCATAAGTGCAAACAAACTCAAAGCGTGGTTTTTCGCACAAATGCAAGAAAATAGCCTTTTGCCGTCTTTTCTGACGGCTTAATCATTATAACACACATTACAGCAAAATGCAAGAGTGAATGATAAAACTTGCATAAAATCATTATTAATTTTTAGTTAATCGGTATACATATATAACTTATAATTTCATATCACTTTCCTAGGTAAACCTCGTAAACTAACGTAACAACGCTCTTTTCAGCTTCTTTACAGCCATATTCAGCGGTGAATCATACTCTTTGTAAAAATGCTGATAATCCTTAGAATTGTTCCAGTCACCGCCCCATTTCCAGCCGTGACGCTTAAAAATGCAATAACAAAGGTCTGTTCTGTCAATCTTGTGTTCAAAAGCCTTGTCACGGTCTGCATACTCTGTAGCATTGACAGGCATGACCTTATTTCCCACTATATAAGGATTTATAAGAGGGTTTATGTCTATCGCCCTGCCGTAGCTGTGAGCCGAAATAGTGTTGGTACCAGCCACCACCCTATAGTTGAAGGCAGAGGAATTGTTATCCGCCATTGACCTTTCATCATCAGCGTCATACTCGTCCACGAGCCTGATTTTTTCTATCTCATAACCGCCCTCGAAAAGCTCATAGAAGATATCCAGAACCTCCTCCGCAAGCTTCCTCGCCACGATAAGCTCCCCCGACTGCACCTTATGCTCAAAGTCATAATATCTCACACGCAGATAGGCAAGGTCGCCCAGCTTCACATAGGGATTCTCCTTATAGGAAACGCCTTTGATACGCTCTATCACCTCATTTGGAAGCTCCTCAGCCGTAAAGCCCTCTCTGTATAATATCTTTTCCATAAAAAACACTCCTTACAAAAAGCGGTCAAGGCATGATACCTTGACCGTCCTTATTATTTATCCGCAGACTTGTAGTACATAACAACAGGCGTACCGTAAGGCACGTTGTCATAAACATATTTGGCGTCGTCATAGCTCATATTTATACAGCCGTGAGAGCCGTTGTATTTGTATATCTCACCGCCGAAATATCCGCCTCGCCACGTTGAATCGTGAAGACCTATTCCGCAGAGAGAAACGTTGTTCCAGAAGTTGCACTTTGTATCCCACTCGTCGCCGTCGGCATTTGTGTCTTTCATACGCTTGTTGGTCTCCTTTGACCACAGCTTATAAACACCGGGGAGAGTTGTTCTCGCCTTAGATGTGGTCTGACCTGAAACTATATAGGTATCGAGCTTTTTCTTGCCCTTTTCATAATACCACAAGTGCTGGTCGGTAAGGTCTATCTCAATATAAGTGTCGCCTATATCATCATCCTTGCTTCTCGCAGACTCAACGCCTGTAAAGTCATAATAACCGGTACTGTAATAGATAGGGTCTACCTTGTCAACGCTCTCGCCCTTTTCAAGCATATCCACAAGATCGTCACAAGTCTTTTCCTGATCTATCCACCAGCCGTATTTAGCATCAGAGCTTGTCGGCACGATTATGTCGCCCTGCAAAGTGGCGTGGAATTTTCTCTTTGTATTATATGTATCATACTTCTTTGCGAGCTTTTCCACATACTCCATGGCTTTCTTTCTGTCCACAGTGTAGCTTCCGTCATCTTTGAGCTTTATAATCTTCATAAGCTCCTCGCCCGTGAGAGTTTCTGTGGTGTAGTCAAAATCGTATGTGACAGAAAGCTGGAAAACATCATTTCGTTTCTTGCAATCGTCCTCAAGGTCTGCGCTCTTCACCTTTGGAAGAGAATAACAACCTGTGTCCTTGTCAAGCTCAACGCTAAGCTCACCTGCCGCCACGCTTTGCGTAACATAAGCTTCAAGCTTTTTCATATCGGTTATCTTGTTTCCCTGCAACTCAGGGGTGATAACATAAGCCGTCTTATCCTCGTTAAGGCCAAGCTTTGCGTCGGCAGTTTCAACATCGCCCCATTTTGCTTTCTCCACAAGCTTCTGAAGCTTCTCAACATCAAATGTGATGTCCTCATTAAAGCTATAGGTGGAGTTCTGTATAAATCCAGAGAACCAAGTTTTTCTGTTCACGCTGTCATAGATCTTCTGAAGCTCGTCCTTGCCGCTTAGTCTGTAATCAAAATCAGCCGTCTTGAAAACAACAGGCGTGCCGTCGATAGTTTTGACCGTAAGCTCATAAGGCATATCGTTCACCCCGAGCAGGTCGCAAGCCTGTTCAAATGTCCTTCCGCCCACGTCAACGCCATTCACTGTTGTGCCGCTCAGAAATCTATTGCTATAGTAAGCTCTTCCAATGAAATATCCTCCGCCTACAACTATCACGATAGCCGCTGCCGCAGTGCCGCAGATAATGCCGATATTGTTGCGTTTTTTCTTTCTTTTCTTATTCTTTGACGAACCTTTGACAGAGCTGTTTTTCTTCACTGATGTCGCAGGCTTTTTCGTTATCTTTGTGGAATTTCCCGTCATCAATTATCCTCCTGTACAAAATGACGTTCGGCATTTGCCGACAATGTATCAAGAATAATTATATCACGCTTTTTTCCTTTTGTCTATAGGATAGGCTGAAAAATTTGTCACAAAAAGAGTGCCGGATATTCTTATTTAATGTACAAATAAACGTACTGCAAAAAACCACACGCAAACACAGTAAAAAAAATATCGGGCAGATAACTCCACCCGATACAATATCAATCTTTTATATACTTGTTCTTGACCTCGCTGTAGGTCTTGCAGAAGCGGTCATGGGAGATATACGCTCCCCAGCTCATGTTATCGTCCACCTGAGGGTCCATAACATATACTTGACCGTTTATTGTTACCTCCACCCACATATGATAGCCATAACCGCCTGCCGCCATAGCGGTCTTGCCGTCAACGGTCTTTGCGTCAAAGCCTATGTAGTTAAGCATTGCGGCGTAAACGTAAGAATATTCTGTGCAAGTGCCGTAACCGTCCTCAAGAACAGCCTTGACAGGATTTGCCCAGCCGCCGTAATCGTAGACCGTGTTCTTTATGATATAATCGTAGCAAGCCACAGCCTTTTCGTAGTTTGTCATATCATCTGATATTATCTTATCGAGATATTTCAGAAGTATCTTTTCTTCCTTTGCACTGAGCGTTGCCTTTGGGGTAAGCACTGCAGAATTAAGTCGCTGTGCAGGTGTCTTGCCGTTGTCGATAACAGGCGCAGTGGTTGTAGTTGTAACAGGCTTTTTAGTTGTAGTCACCTTAGTGGTGGTGGTCTTTTTCTTTGTAGTTGTCACCGCAGGCGTTGTGGTCGTAACAGGGGCAGTTGTTGTCTTTGCAGTGGTAGTAGTTTTTGCAGTAGTAGTTTTCACTGTTGTAGTCTTTTTTGTAGCCTTTGAGGCAACAGTATCGCTGTCAGTAGTGCTGACAGGGGCGGAAGTAACAGCAGAAACCTTTGTTTCAGACTTTGAAGCCTGCTGAGTTTTCTTTGTCACAAGGCTTACTGATATGCTAAGCTTTGTGTCAGCGGAAGTCACGCTCTGCACTGCGGACACTGACGCTGGCTTCTGTGATATTACAGAGGTCGTTACGCTCTCTGATCTCAAAGCTGTTTCGGAAGCTGACTTTGTTGACTTTGTTGTTTCGCTTTTTGCAGTTTTTACAGCCTTTACAGCCTCGGTCTGAGAATTTTTCGCAGTTTCCTTGACGGCTGATGTTGTAAGAACAGTTGTGATATCCCCAATCTGCTCAGATGTTTCCTTGTCAGAAACAGCAGAAATGACCTTTGCATTTTCAGGCGGCATGACCGCACATGGCTGGATAACGTTTTTATCAAGTGTCGCAAAAGTCACAGCAGATACTGTCACAACTCCGCAGGCAGAAAGCACAGCCACACAGCGGGATATCCCCGACTTCAAATAACCCAATTCAGAACGCTCCTTTCAAATGTGATAAACTACACCATATTATAATGAATAAGGTTACAAAAGTCAAGGGGCATTGTAATCAAATTGTAATTTTCAAGCCGTTTTTTTCGCTCATTTATGAAGTTTATATGAACGTCAGGTTACAACCATTGTACATTTTATATCCCAGAAACGACAATAAGGGTTCTATTTTTATCACTTTTAACAAATTTCGCAAAACTTTTATTAATAATACCGAAAAACGGACACCTGCGTTACAAAAGCCCATATTTTCCACGATATTTTACATATCTATCCACAAAATCACCCACGCAAAAAAAAAGAACGCCGACACAAGCCAGCGTTCCCTTTTTGAAGTATATGAAGTATATATGGAGAAAAAAGTATATGTGTAAATTTCATCTTTTTTGTCTTTCTCTTATTGTGTTTATATTATACTCCGCCAATGTGACAGTTTTATGATAACGTGCTGAAAACTAATACACAAAAAATAAGTGCAAAAAAACGCCTGCCATATGACAGACGTTTTCTCTTAGTTTAAGTAAATTACTCAGCCTGAGGTGCTCCTACAGGGCAAGTACCTGCACAAGAACCGCAGTCGATGCACTCGTCAGCGTTAATAACACACTTACCATCAGCCTCGGAGATAGCTCCTACTGGACATGCGTCCATGCAAGCGCCGCAGCCGATGCACTCATCACTAATCTTATAAGCCATTTTCACAGACCTCCTTGCATAAATTCTACAAGTATCATATCAAATACTATACTTATATAATAACACATTTTCTGAAAAAATCAAGAGGTTTTCGGCATTTCATAAAAATTTCACATAGATTTTAAGTGATTTTTCAGTTAGTATTCACTAATCAGCTAGATGCTTGCCAATTCCTGCTGTGAGATAAGTGCAAATCCTGCTTCACTCAAAGCTTCCAGAGCGGCTGTAACGTTCTCTACTCTAAGGATAAGATAAGCCGTGTTTTCCTTAGTGTTTATGAATGCAGAATACATATACTCAACGCTGATGTTATCATTGTAGAGAGCTTTCATTGCTTCTGAAAGTCCGCCTGGGCGGTCATTTATCTCCACTGCAAGCACCTGAGTGGTGGTAACGGAAAAGCCCTCTGTCTTCAAGGCTGAAACTGCTTTTTCAAAATCGTCAACGATAAGTCTGAGAATACCGAAATCCTTTGTGTCAGCAAGGGACATTGCACGGATATTCACATCATTATCCCCAAGTATTTTTGTAACGGCAGACAATCTGCCAGGTCTGTTTTCAATAAAAACCGAAAGCTGTTTTACTGTCATAAAATTACCCCCTGTCTTTTAGACAAGCTTTCTCTTGTCGATAACTCTTACTGCCTTGCCCTCAGAACGTGGAATGCTCTTTGGCTCTACAAGTCTTATCTTCGCCTTGATGCCAAGGATATTATGGATATCGTTGGATATCTTCTTTTCAAGATCCTCGATAGACTTGACAGTATCAGAGAACATATCGTCATTAAGCTCGACTCTTATCTCGAAAGTATCAGAATTGTTCACCCTGTCAACGACTATCTGATAGTTAGGGCTTGCCTTTGATATCTTAAGAAGCACTGACTCTATCTGCGATGGGAACACGTTTACGCCCTTAATGATAAGCATATCGTCGCTTCTGCCCATTGGCTTGCACATTTTGACGAGAGTTCTGCCACATGAGCATTTCTCTCTTGTAAGAATACAGATATCTCTTGTTCTGTATCTCAGCAGAGGGAAAGCTTCCTTTGTGATACTTGTGAATACAAGCTCGCCCTTTGAACCTTCAGGAAGCACCTCTCCTGTGTCAGGGTCGATTATCTCTGCAATAAAGTTGTCCTCATTGATGTGCATACCAGACTGTGCTTCGCACTCGAAAGCTACGCCAGGACCGCTTGTTTCTGTCAGGCCATAGATATCGTAAGCCTTGATACCAAGAAGATTCTCTATCTCGTGACGCATTTCCTCCGTCCAAGGCTCAGCACCGAAGATACCAGCTTTAAGTGTAAGCTCCTCCGGCTTTATGCCCATTTCCTTTACAGTTTCACCTATATAAGCGGCATATGACGGAGTACAGCAAAGGATAGTCGAACCAAGGTCCTGCATGAACTGTATCTGTCTTTCTGTGTTTCCTGATGACATCGGCAGAGTAAGACAGCCCACCTTATGAGAGCCGCCGTTAAGACCTGCTCCCCCTGTAAAAAGTCCATAGCCATATGCAACGTGGCAAACGTCGTCTTTTGTTCCGCCTGCGGCAACTATAGCTCTTGCACAGCAATTTTCCCAAAGATCGATATCATGCTGAGTGTAGAAAGCCACAACTCTCTTGCCTGTGGTTCCGCTTGTGGAATGTATCCTGACGCACTCTGAAAGCGGCTTTGCAAGCAGACCATAAGGATAAGCTTCACGCAGGTCAGCCTTTGAAATGAACGGCAGCTTGTGCAGGTCCTCAATGCCGTGGATATCATCAGGCGTTACGCCTTTTTCTTCCATAAGCTTCTTGTAGTATGGCACATTGTCCCAGACGTGCTTGACCTGCTTGACAAGTCTTTCACTCTGGAGCTTTTTCATGTCCTCGTGCGCCATGCACTCGATCTCTTCGTTCCAATATTTTCCCATTGGAACACACCTCCTGTTAAAATGGTTTCGGTCATATTACTCGGGTATCAACTTTGCACAAGTATCATACGCCGTACATATCTTCAAGCATTTTTATGCCTGTTTTCGTTTTGAACACCTTGTCACGGAAGCTTTTTATGCTCTCTTTGGAAAGGCTGTCCTCGAAAGCGTTCACAAGGAAATCTGCTTCCAAGAGTATCTGCCAGTCAAGCCCCTGGGCACCCTCATAGGTGTGATGATGTGCGATAAGAAAGCACACCCTGTCTATGATATCCTCGTCAAAGTCAAGCTCTGTGAGCATTTTCCGTGCAGGCTCAGGACCTAACTGTTCCTGAAGCTTTCCGCCGCAGTGACCCTTGCCGTATCTCTCCTCCGCAGGCTTTATGCCTATATCATGCACCACCGACGCAACGTCAAGACAGTACATAGTGCGGATATCAAGCCCCTCTGCCCTGCCGATAACACGGGCAAAGGTATGCACCTTTATAAAGTGCTGTATACGCTTAGGGTCGCCGCCGAAAAACTCAGTCATTTTTATGATAAGACCGCTTATCTCGTCCATTATTTTACCTCTCTGCCGAGAGCGAACGCCTTTTTATTCAGTTCAAGGAACTTTGCAGGAACACAGTTTTCAAGAGCCTTCTGCCAAACATCCTCGTCAAAAGCCATTTTAGTTGACACAACGCCCATGAGAACAACGTTTGAAGCCTTTGCAGTACCAGCCTGCTCTGCAAGTGCCAGTGCATCAACAGCGATAACGTCAACGCCCTCTGCTTTAAGCTTGCCTATGATATCCTCAGGATAAACAGCCGCACCTGTGATAACAGGCATTGGGTCTATCTGCTGAGTTGAAGTGATGATATGTCCGCCCTTCTTGAGATATGAAACATATCTTGCGGCTTCAAGCTGTTCAAAGCTGATGATGATATCAGCTTCGCCTTTTTCAACTACAGGCGAGCATACCTCGCTGCCGTACTTAACGTATGTAACAACAGAGCCGCCACGCTGGCTCATTCCGTGTACCTCGCTGACCTTGACATCAAAGCCCTGTGAGAGAAGCACGTTTCCTATTATTCTTGACGCAAGCAGAGAGCCCTGTCCGCCTACGCCCACTATCATAATTGATCTTGTTTTCATTATTTACACCTCGAAATATATGTTATCATTAGTCGCATATCGCACCGAGCTTACACATTTCCTTGCATATGCCGCAGCCTACGCACTGTGTATGGTCGATAACGCACTTGCCGTCATGGATAGATATAGCAGGACAGCCTATCTTCAAGCACTGCTTACAGCCAACGCACTTATCCTTGTTTACCTTGAGCGGTGGATTGTGCTTTACATATTTAAGAAGTGCGCATGGACGTCTTGAAATAATAACGCTTGGCTCTTCCTTGGCAAGCTCTTCCTTGATAACAGCTTCTGTTTCAGCCATGTGATATGGGTCAACGACTCTTACGCTCTTGATACCAAGTGAATGGCAGAGCATTTCAAGGTCAACGGCATAAGCAGGGTCGCCCTTAAGGTTTTTACCGGTTGTAGGGTTCTGCTGATGACCCGTCATACCTGTGATAGAGTTATCGAGAATGATAACAGTTGAATTTGTGGAGTTATATGCAACGTTCACAAGACCTGTCATACCGCTGTGCATGAATGTAGAGTCGCCGATAACGGCAACAGACTTCTTCTCTGCCTCTGCGCCTATTGCCTTGTTGAAGCCGTGAAGTCCGCTGATAGAAGCACCCATGCAGATAGTTGAATCCATAGCACAAAGCGGTGCTGTTGCGCCGAGAGTGTAACAGCCGATATCGCCTGATACCATAACGCCCAGCTTATGCAGGCAATAGAACAGACCTCTGTGAGGACATCCCGGACACATAACAGGAGGTCTTACAGGCACGTTATCCTCAAATGTGATATACTCAGGCTTCTCGCCAAGTATCTTTTCAGCAACAATAGACTGTGAGATCTCGCCCATAAGGCTGAAAAGTTCCTTGCCGATAACGTTCACACCGTTCTTTTTGCAGTGTGTTTCGATAACATCGTCAAGCTCCTCGATTACATAGACCTTTTCGCACTTTGCGGCAAAGTCCTTTATTATCTGAATTGGCATTGGGTTTACGATACCGAGTTTGAGATATGAAGCCTTGTCGCCCAGAGCTTCCTTTGCATACTGATATGAGATACCGCTTGTGATAACGCCTATCTTTGTATCGTTCATCTCTACCTTATTGAGCGGTGAAGTTTCGGCATAATCAGCGATAGCTTTCATTCTTGCTTCAACAACAGGGTGACGGCGGATAGCGTTACCAGGCATCATAACATACTTCTGGATATTCTTTTCATATGGGATATTCTCCCTTTCCTCTCTCTCGCAAAGCTCAACGGCTGACTGAGAGTGAGAAACTCTGGTGGACAGTCTTACGATAACAGGAACATCGAACTTTTCAGAAAGCTCGAAAGCAGCCTTAGCAAACTCCTTGCACTCCCTTGAATCGGAAGGCTCTATCATCATTGTCTTAGAAGCGATAGCATGGTGACGTGAATCCTGCTCGTTCTGTGACGAGTGCATACCAGGGTCATCGGCGACAGCTATTACCATACCTGCCGTTACGCCTGTGTAGCCTGCTGTGTAAAGAGGGTCAGCGGCAACGTTAAGACCAACGTGCTTCATTCCGCAGAAGCTTCTTGCACCACCTATAGAAGCGCCAAGAGCCACTTCCATTGCCACCTTTTCATTAGGCGCCCACTCAGCATATACCTCGTCATATTTTGCAACAGCTTCTGTTATCTCAGTTGACGGAGTGCCGGGGTAAGATGAAACCACCTTACAGCCTGCCTCATACAGACCTCTTGCAAACGCCTCGTTTCCAAGCATTAGTTTTTTCATACAATAAATCTTTCCTTTCACTGCACCGACCATTTTTTCGTGGTCGGTAAAAATAAACAATAATTAAAATAGACACAAGTAATTATACCACAAATTTCACCAAAATGCAACAGCTTTTTTGATTTAAAGCACCAATAGAGTGTTATAAAAAGTTTGCTTACGGCAATTTTGTCAGTTTGCATAAAATATCAAGGGAGCTTCTGTGCAAAAATTCATGCCAGCTTACACGTTTTGAGCAACAAAAAATAAATCGCCGCCAGGCGATACCATAATTCCTCATTCCTCACTCCTCATTCCTCATTCTTAACACTCCTCATTCTCACCTCCTCACTTGTTAAAAAAATTGTACTTGAAAAAAGAGCATAAATGTTGTATAATAACAAAGTATACTTATATTTACGTTCGGAGGATATACATAATGAAAAAATACACACTTGACGAGGTCTACACAGCCGATATGACGGCATTTCAGAGAGAAAGATATAACAGAGTTGCAGATGAATTTGAAAAGCTTTTCGGTGAAAAGCCAACTGCTTTCTTCTCAGCTCCAGGCAGAACTGAGGTAGGCGGCAATCACACCGACCACAACTTCGGCTGTGTCCTTGCGGCAGGCGTTTCACTCGACGTTATTGCCGCTGTCGCTCCTGACACCGAAGAGAACGTTATTACCATACAGTCTGAGGGCTTCCCAATGGACACTGTAAACGTTGATGACGACACTATCTACGAGGAGCAGAAAAACACATCTGCGGCACTTATAAGAGGTATGTCCGCAGGCTTTAAGAAGAATGGCCACAATGTCGGGGGCTTCAAGGCTTATGCAACTTCAAACGTGCTCAAAGGCTCTGGACTTTCTTCATCTGCGGCTTATGAAGTGCTTATCGGCACTATCCTCAACGGTCTTTACAACGAGGGCGAGGTTTCTGCTGTGGAAATAGCTCAGATAGCTCAGTTTGCAGAAAATGTATATTTTGGCAAGCCGTCAGGTCTTATGGACCAAATGGCTTCATCAGTAGGCGGATTTATCACTATCGACTTTGCTGACGAAAAGCACCCTGTTATCGACTCTGTAAAGTTCGATTTCACAAAAAGCGGTCACGCACTGTGTATCGTTGACACAAAGGGCAACCATGCCGACCTCACCCCTGAGTATGCGGCTATCCCTGCGGAAATGAAGTCTGTTGCGGCTTTCTTTGGCAAAAAGGTGCTGAGAGAGATAACAAAGGAACAGCTTCTTGAAAACATCTGTGCTGTTAGAGAAAAGTGCAGTGACAGAGCTGTGCTTAGAGCGCTCCACTTCTTTGACGATAACGAGAGAGTTGGCAAGGAAGCTTCCGCACTTTCAGAGGGCGACTTTGACGCTTTCCTGAGCCTTATCAATGAATCAGGAGATTCATCATTCAAATATCTTCAGAACATCTATGCTTCTTCCGCCACAAACGAGCAGGGTCTTTCACTTGCTTTGTATCTTGCAAAGCAGGCTCTTGGAGGTGAGGGTGCTTGCAGAGTACACGGCGGTGGCTTTGCAGGAACTATCCAAGCGTTCGTGCCTGAAAAGAAGCTTGAAGGTTTCAAGACTGAAATGGAGAGAGTATTCGGTGAAGGCTCATGCTATGTGCTGTCCATAAGACCTGTTGGCGGCGTGCAGATCGACCTTTAATATAGGAGTTGTCATGAAAAATCCATTTGCAGGCTTGAAGAAAAAGCAGGTGAAGTTGCAGTTTTCCACCTGCGGAGAGATAATGATAGACGGACTTCCCTTTGCTTTCGGAGTGGAGAGTGCAGGGAAAGCGTCAGACAAAGGGCTTTGCGTTTCCATATCCGGTGAAGCTGTCAATGACGGACGTGTTACCTTTTCAAACCTTGAATACTACGAAAACCATGGCGGAAAGATAACCCTTGTGAAGCATGGCTTTTCACTTGTCACCAAAAAGGACGGCAAGAAAATTTATCAGGCGAAGTTTACCAAAATACCTATCACCGAAAAGGACACCTCAGTGCTTTTCAGAAAGCTCACCGAGGAAGAGGTCGTCCAACGGCTCAACTGCGAGATAGCTTTTAAGGTGACCCCTCATTTCAGCGGTGAGGACACACCCGAAGTCATGCTCACAGTTTATCCTTATGAAAACATGCTCACAGGGTCGGCTGTGCAGTGGCTAAAGGTCACGTCTGACAAGGACTATTTTCTGCACAAATATTCTAATAAATAACAGGAGAGTTTATCCCATATGAGAATGAGAAGAAAGAAAAATCTTGAGGCACGTCTTGAAGCCTGCGGAGATTATATTTTATATCTTGACCGTGACGAGAAGAATTTTCAGGACAAATCAAACAAACAGCTTATTGACTTTGAGAAGATATTCGGAAACAGCAATCCCCTTGTGCTGGAGATAGGCTGTGGAAAGGGTCAGTTTGCAAGAGAGATAGCAAAGAGAAATCCTGACAAGAATTTCCTCGCAGTAGAAAAAAGCAGTAACGTTATAGTTGACGCCGCACAAATGGCTATAGACGAGGGCATACCGAACCTGAGATTTGCAAGGGGCGAGGCTGAATATCTGGATTGCTTTATCCCTGAAAAGTCAGTGGAGTGTATCTACCTTAACTTTAGCTGTCCGTATCCTAAAAATACATATGCACGTCATAGGCTCACATACCGAGCTTTTCTTGAAATATACAGACGTATTCTTGTGGACAAAGGCGAGATATACCAAAAGACCGACAATATGCATTTTTTTGAGTTCTCCTTGGAGGAGTTCTCTGCGGCAAATTACGGACTCAAAAACATTTCTCTCGACCTTCACAACAGTGGCTTCGAGGGCAATATCGTAACGGAATATGAGAAGAAATTCTCAGACATGGGTATGCCTATCTACAGATTGGAGGCGTTCGTAAAATAATGAGCGAGCAGATAAATCCAATTGTCAGCGAGAAAGATATGGGTACTGACGGCAAGCTTCGCAAATGGTCAACAGGCAGAAAAGTCAAGTGGATAATTTGGATAGTCATTATTCTTGCAGCAGCACTCGGCTTCTGGCATCAGCACTATATGCGCTCCGACAGCCAGATAAAAGCCGTTTTCAATGACAATAAGGCCACCTTTCAGACCACTGCGGAATTTATGATAGAAAGCATTTCATGCGATAAGCCGACACTGCCAAAGGGCAAATGCTCCATTAAATCGCTCACTGAAAACAATGCCTGCAAGTCCGTGAAGAAAGAGCTTGAGGAGCTGGAGCGCAGGAACGTTACATACATCGACAGCGACGGCTTGACAGTGAAATTTTATACCATTTATGATCATTACTATATTTACCGCTCACCCATAAGCTCATCAGGGGGCGAGGATAACCTCGGTGACGGGTGGTCTTATGTAAAAACAAGTAAAAGCTGATTTTTTATGGACGAAAAAATTATTTTTCGTCCATTTTTTCTTTAAACAAAAAAGAACGACCTGCATTGCAAGTCGTTCTCTTTTTATGCAATAATATTTATCTGCAAATTAGTTGTTGATGAGCTTCTCGTCATCATTGTTCCAACTGTAGAGCTTTCTGATCTCCTTACCAACCTTCTCAGAAGGATGCTCAGCATGGAGCTTTCTCATAGCCTTGAAGTGTACCTGTGAACCAGCGTCAGACATATCAAGGAGGAAGTCCTTAGCAAATGTACCGTCCTGAATGTCAGACAGAACCTTCTTCATAGCCTTCTTAGTGTCCTCAGTAACGATCTTTGGACCTGTGATGTAGTCGCCGTACTCAGCTGTGTTAGAGATAGAATATCTCATGCCCTCGAAACCTGACTGATAAATAAGGTCAACGATGAGCTTCATCTCATGGATACACTCAAAGTATGCGTTTCTTGGGTCATAACCGGCTTCGCAAAGTGTTTCAAAACCAGCCTGCATAAGTGCGCAAACACCACCGCAGAGAACAGCCTGCTCACCGAAGAGGTCTGTTTCTGTTTCTGTTCTGAATGTTGTCTCAAGAACACCTGCTCTTGCTCCGCCGATACCAAGTGCATATGCAAGACCGATATCCTGTGCGTTGCCTGTTGCGTCCTGTTCAACTGCGATAAGGCAAGGTGTACCCTTACCAGCCTGATACTCAGAACGTACTGTGTGACCAGGAGCCTTAGGTGCGATCATGATAACATTGACATTCTTTGGTGGTACGATGCAGCCAAAGTGAATGTTAAAGCCGTGTGCGAATGCAAGAGTCTTACCCTCTGTGAGGTATGGCTCGATAGATTTCTTATAAAGTGCAGCCTGCTTCTCATCAGGAATAAGGATCATGATGATGTCAGATGTCTTTGCAGCTTCCTCAGTTGTCATAACTGTAAGACCCTGCTGCTCAGCCTTTGCCCAGCTCTTAGAACCTTCGTAAAGACCTACTACTACGTCAACGCCGCTCTCCTTAAGGTTGAGTGCATGAGCGTGACCCTGTGAACCGTAACCGATAATGGCAACTCTCTTACCCTTGAGTACGTTAATGTCGCAATCCTGCTGATAGAATATTCTTGCCTGTGCCATTGTTAATTCCTCCAAATTCAGAAATTTAAGATTTATTTTATGTAGCCTTTCGGCTATATAATCAAAGTTTATTTGCCTGCATTGAATGTGTCAGAGCCTTTCTCTATTGCAATAGTGCCTGTTCTTACCATTTCTATTATTCCGTAAGGCGCTATGACCTCCTCAAATCTGCAAAGGTGAGCGTAAGTGTCGCAAAGCTCCAATGTCATTGTCGTAAGCGTTATATCCATGACCTTAGCCCCTGTTATATCCGCAATAGTCATTATCTCACTGCGTCTGTTTGCGACCGCAGACACCTTGACTATCATAAGCTCTCTTGCGAGATACTCATTAGCCTCAAATGTCTTTACCTTGATGACCTCGATAAGCTTGTTGAGCTGTTTCTCGATCTGCTCAACTGTATGCTCGTCACCGTCAGCAACTATCGTTATTCTTGAAACGTCAGGGTCATGAGTCGGACCTACTGCAAGGCTCTCGATATTGAACCCACGTCTTGAAAACAGTCCGGAAATTCTTGATAGAACACCGCTGTGGTTTTCTACAAGAACTGAGATCGTATGTTTCATAAATCAACCTCCATAAGGAAACCTTTCCTTAATTTTTTATTATATCAGTTTATTATTAAGATTTCTTGAACGCAAACGCTATATACTGTAAACGCTACAGATAGTTAAAATATTGGCCTTATAATGTTGGCATATCCTTATCCACAACGACTTCAACAAGGCAAATACCCTCATGCTCGGCGAGCATCTCAACGCCCTTTTCCATAGTATCATCGTCATAAACTCTCATTGCAGGTATGCCATAAGCTTCTGCGAGCTTGATAAAGTCAGGAGAGCCATCAAGAAAAACTGCTGTCTGTCTGTCATGATAGCCGTTTGTCTGAAGTTCTCTTACCATGCCAAGGCGGTTGTTTGTCATTACTACCACCTTTATATCAACGCCGAACTGAACGGCTGTTGCAAGCTCCATGAACGACATCTGAAAAGCTCCGTCACCGCATATAGCAACTGTTGCTCTGCTGTTGTCAGCCATTTTTGCGCCTATCGCCGCAGGCACAGAATAGCCCATCGTACCCATGCCGCCTGAGGTAAGAAGTCTGCCCTCTTTGCGGAACTTATATTCAGTGCAGGTCCATATCTGATTTTGTCCAACGTCTGCCACAACAGTAACATTGGCAGGCATTTTCTTTGCAAGCCTGTCGATAAACACCCTCGGATTGACAGTACCCTTTGCAGGCTCAACATACTTTCTTTCGCCTCCAAGGGTCTTGATGTGAGCTATCCACTCATCGTGCTTCATAGGCTTTGCAAGCTCCGTCATTTGCTGTAAAACAAGCTTTGCGTCGCCAACGAGAGGCAGGTCAGCACCGATATTCTTGCCTATCTCCGCAGGGTCGATATCTATATGTATTATCTTAGTAGTTTTCTCCAGAGCCAAAGGTGTTTTAACGGCTCTGTCGCCAACTCTTGCGCCCACAAGGAACAGCACGTCGCACTCATTCACAGCAGCGTTAGCCATTTTGACACCGTGAGTACCTATCATGCCGCAGAAAAGCTGATCGTCATCAGGGAAAACAGAAATACCCATCATAGTTGTGATAACAGGTATCTGCATAAGGTCGGCAAGCTTTCTTATCTCGTTCTCAGCGTGAGCGGCAAAAACACCTCCGCCAATACAGATAAGCGGCTTCTCAGCCTCTTCCAACGCCGCCATTACACGCCTTACCTGAACGTAGTTGCCCTTTGTGGTAGGCTTATAGCTTCTTATCTCGCACTTTTCAGGGTACTCAAAGTCGATAACAGACTTCTGAACGTCCATAGGGATATCTATAAGCACAGGACCCGGTCTGCCGGTGCCTGCTATATAGAAAGCTTCCTTGAAAACTCTTGCAGTGTCCTCAGGGTCTTTGAGAAGATAGCTGTGCTTCACGAACGGTTCAGCCGAGCCTGTAATGTCAGCCTCCTGAAAAACGTCAGATCCTATCTGGTCGGTATTCACCTGACCTGTTATGCACACGATAGGTATAGAATCCGCATAAGCGGTAGCAATAGCAGTAATAAGATTAGTTGCACCCGGACCTGATGTAGCGATACAGACCGCAGGCTTGCCTGAAATTCGTGCATAGCCGTTAGCCGCATGACCACCGTTAGCTTCCTGTCTCACGAGCACCTGCCTGATGTCGTTTTCAGCATCCAGCAAAGCGTCATAGAAAGGACAGATAGCAGCTCCGGGATAGCCAAAGACGACTTTTACGTTCTCAGCTTTCAAACATTCAACCATAGCCTGACTTACAGTCATTTTCATAATAAAGTCGCCTCCATAAAAATTTTCTGTATAAATTATCATATAAAGTGATAAAACATACACAGCTGTGATTTATTATACCATATTTATAAGATTTCGTCAAGTATCGTTAGCATACGAAGGAATATTTATGCTTTAAAAAATTTCGCAAAAAAATTTGAAAAAGGGGTTGACAAGACAGATGAACTGTGCTATAATAATTAAGTCGCTGAGAGAGAACGACACAAAAACAAATAATTAATGTGGACAGGTGTCCGAGTGGTTTAAGGAGCTGGTCTTGAAAACCAGTGATACGGCAACGTACCGTGGGTTCGAATCCCACCCTGTCCGCCACATTTTTTATATATACAGGTTTGCGGATTTACCCAAGTGGTGAAGGGGCTCCCCTGCTAAGGGAGTAGGTCTGGAAACGGGCGCGAGAGTTCAAATCTCTCAATCCGCGCCAGCAAAAGTTTATGCTTTTGCTTGTATCCGCTTTACGTTATGTAGAGCGGATTTTTTTATTATATAAATACACAAATGCCGCGGAGATATCTGTCCTCTGCGGCGTTTTTTTATTCTGCAAGCCCTGCGGCTCTTTTCATTCTGTCTTTAAAGAAACGGTCGAATACTGCCACGCACCTTCCCACAAGGAGCATTGCCGCCACCGTTCCGATACCGATACCTATTATCCGCTTGTCAAACAGCAGACCTATCACGCAGGCAATGGCAACACACGATGCGTCAAGTATATTCTTGCCAAAGCCCATGTTCTTTCCAAAGGCTTTTCCTATAGCCTGAGCAAGACCGTCGGCTGGGTTCGGAACGAACTTCATGGCTATCATCATTGACATTCCCGCACCCGTGCAGATTATCGCTGCTGCCAGATACAGCGTGTTTTGCCACAAATGTCCGAAATTGAAATCAAGCAGCTTTGAAAACATATTCAGCAGCAGGCTGAACACAATGCTGAATGGTATTTGCAGCCAGTCTATAACAGTTCTGTCGCTGCCTTTTATTATCATTTCTATCACAACGAACAGTGCATATGTAGCAAAAGTCACAAGAGAAAAATTCACGTCCCATATACTCGATATGGCAAATGGCACTGATATAATAGTGGATACACCTAGCCCTGTTTTGATGTTCATCGTTATCCCTGCGGCAAGTATCACAAGCCCCATGGCATATATAGCCGCCCTTGTGGCATAATTCTTCTTTTCCAAACTAAATTCGCCTCCATACCAATTATACCACCTTCATTACACTTTTTCAAGAGCGCAAAAAAGCTGCCGTACCAAAAGGCACAGCAGCTTTTATACTATATAATAGTATCAGAGTTATTGATTATTCCTTTGGACCTGCAGATACAAGAGCCTTACCTGCTGGGTTGCCCTCATACTTAGCAAAGTTCTTAACAAATCTGCTTGCAAGATCCTTAGCCTTTGTCTCCCACTCGGAAGCGTCAGCATATGTGTCACGAGGATCGAGAATTGCAGGATCAACGCCTGGAAGCTCTGTTGGAACTTCAAAGTCAAAGTGTGGTATCTTCTTTGTAGGTGCGTTGAGAATATCGCCGCTAAGGATAGCGTCGATGATTCCACGAGTATCCTTGATAGAGATTCTCTTGCCTGTGCCGTTCCAGCCTGTGTTTACCAGATATGCCTTAGCGCCGCTCTTCTCCATCTTCTTAACAAGCTCTTCAGCATACTTTGTTGGGTGAAGCTCAAGGAAAGCCTGACCGAAGCAAGCTGAGAATGTTGGTGTAGGCTCAGTGATTCCACGCTCTGTACCTGCAAGCTTTGCAGTAAAGCCAGAGAGGAAGTAATACTGTGTCTGCTCTGGTGTGAGGATAGATACTGGAGGCAGTACGCCAAATGCGTCTGCTGAAAGGAAGATAACGTTCTTTGCAGCAGGTGCAGAAGAAATAGGTCTTACAATGTTCTTGATATGGTCGATAGGATAAGATACACGAGTGTTCTCTGTAACGCTCTTATCAGCAAAGTCGATCTTGCCGTTCTCGTCAAGAGTTACGTTCTCAAGAAGAGCATCTCTTCTGATAGCGTTGTAGATATCAGGCTCAGATTCCTTGTCAAGGTTGATTACCTTAGCATAGCAGCCGCCCTCGAAGTTGAATACTCCGTTGTCGTCCCAGCCGTGCTCGTCGTCACCGATAAGAAGTCTCTTAGGGTCTGTAGAAAGTGTTGTCTTACCTGTACCGGACAGACCAAAGAAGATAGCTGTGTTCTCACCGTTCTTGTCTGTGTTAGCTGAGCAGTGCATTGAAGCCATGCCCTTGAGTGGAAGGAAGTAGTTCATCATTGAGAACATACCCTTCTTCATCTCTCCGCCGTACCAAGTGTTGATGATTACCTGCTCACGGCTTGTGATGTTGAACATAACTGCTGTCTCGGAGTTAAGACCAAGCTCCTTATAGTTCTCTACCTTAGCCTTTGAAGCGTTGTATACAACGAAGTCAGGCTCAAAGTTCTCAAGCTCCTCAGCAGTTGGCTTGATGAACATATTTGTTACAAAGTGAGCCTGCCAAGCAACCTCAACGATGAAACGGATAGCCATTCTTGTATCCTTGTTAGCGCCGCAGAATGCGTCAACTACGAAAAGTCTCTTATTTGAAAGTTCCTTGATAGCGAGTTCCTTAACAGACTTCCAAGCCTCCTGTGAAGCTGGGTGGTTGTCGTTCTTGTACTCGTCAGAAGTCCACCAAACAGTGTCCTTAGAATTTTCGTCCATAACGATGAACTTATCTTTAGGTGAACGGCCTGTATAAACGCCTGTCATAACGTTTACTGCGCCAAGCTCACTTTCCTGACCCTTTTCATAGCCTTCGAGTGTTGGCTTTGTTTCTTCCTCGAACAGCTGCTCGTAAGAAGGGTTGTAAACAACTTCTGTAGTTCCGGTGATACCGTACTTGCTCAAATCGATCTTTGACATGTTGCAATAACTCCTTTTCAAAAAAATATCGTTAATAGGCGCTATAATGAAACAGCACACGCTGACGCATTCATTTTCTTTCCTTATTATTAAGCATAAGCTATACAGAAATTCATCTGATAATTGAAAACACACTGTCAGCATTTCATGCTGTGCTCCTATTACAGCAATATAATTATACCACATATTTTTCTGAATTGCAAGGGTAAACGCAGATTTTGTGAGCTGATTTTTTACATTTCGCTTAAATCTATAACGATTTTTTATGAATAAATGTAATTTCATGGTATAAAATAGATAATAAAAGATATTGACTATTATCAATAGTTAGTCTAAGCTTGCGCGGACGATTTTGCAGTATCAATATAAAATAATTGCATTTTTATGTTTTTTTGCAAAAAAACGCCCTGAATTATGCAGGCAGCCGCCGCTTTCCTGCAAACAGAAAAAAGGCAGTCCACAAGGAACTGCCCTTCTCCGAAATATCAACAATAGGGGAGATCTTATTTACTTTTTCTTCTTAGCCATGACCACAGCCGCACCGCTCAGAAGTGCAAGAGCGAATGCTCCGCCTGCAACGCCGGTTGATGGGTTTGTGTTTGAAGCGTTTGAAGCTGCCTTTGAGCTGCTGTCTGACTTGCTGTCAGTTGCCTTGCTGTCAGAAGATGAGCTGTCGGAAGCAGAACTGCTCGTATCTGACGAAGCATCAGAACTGCTTACGCTGTCAGGCTGTGAAGAAGCAGGTGTTTTCTTTACAAGGTTTGCCACAGCGTCATTTATAGCCTTTGCCATAGCGTCCACGTCAGCCTGCTCTGTGATGTTCTTTGTTCTGTCGATAGCGGCAAGAGCCTTTTCGACTGCTGAGAAGTCCTCATAATCGTCCTTGTTGAGAGCCTTTGCAGCTTTTTCTGCCTTGTCAAGCTCTGTATAGTCTGCTGACTTGTAAACAAGTGCTGCAACGGCATCGTTTATGTCTTTCGCCATTTTGTCAACATCTGACTGCTGTGTAAGGTTTTTAGTTCTGTCGATAGCTTCAAGTGCCTTTTCTACGGCTGTAAAGTCCACATAGTTGTCCTTATTAAGAGCCTTTGCAGTTTCTTCTGCCTTGTCAAGCTCTGTATAATCTGCCTTTGCATACTCAAATACAGCCGAACTGTCTCTATGAACTGCGAATGGTTTTTCACATTCATCAGTATGGAATGTACCGCCCTTTATCTCGCACTTTTCGCAATCGTTAAGGAAAATTCCTATGTCACCACCGAGTGTGATATCTCCTCCCGAGATAAGACCGTTCTTTATATTGTCTGTACCAAGATAAATATCCGCAAGCTTGGCATTGATATCTACCTTTCCGTCCTTTATAATCAAGCCTGTCTTAGGCTCAGGAGCACCTATACCAACTACTAATATTCCTGCTCTTCCTGCATTGATATTCACATCTCCGCCGTATATCTCAACAGAGCCGTTTGCATACAAACCGTCATTCCAGCCACCATCGGCAACTTCACTTGTGTCAATATTAAGAGTTGCGTCCATTACCTTTATGGAATAAAGTGTTACGACAGCACCGCCCTTTGCGTTGACAGTTCCTGACTCAAAAGTAATATTAGGCTGATCCATTACTACAAGGTTGCCTGTTTCTTCAAGATTAAGCACACTGTCCTTAGTCTTTCCACTTAGTACTACACCGGTATCTTTTGCGCTTCCTTTTCTCGAAATAACTGTAGTGCCTGAGGTCATCTTGTTATCTCCTGAGAAAACTATATTAGTAACTTTTTCTCCGTCAACAATGACACAAGGACTTTTCGCCGCTGAAAAATCAACATCGTCAAGTGTAAGAGTAGAAGTTGCTGCGTCCCAGCTCCAGCCCTCGTCTTCATTTTTCTGATCGTTCTGAAATTCTGACGTTGTAAGGTCAAGAGTTGTAGTTCTCTGCTGATTTGCCGCAAAAACATTTATTGCAGGCAAAGATGCCATACATACGACCGTTGCGAGCATTGTGCTAAAAATTCTTGTCTTTTTCATATTTTATCCTCCCGAAATATACTATTTCATATCATATTTGCATTGCGTTATAAAACCGCCCTGCTTATAATTATGATAGCAGAACAGTAATAATTTTTCAACTATTTTGACACAAACGGTCAAAAACCTGCACAAGTGGTATTCATTTAGACAAATAATGTATGAAAGTCCCACTTAATTGCTTTATATATCCATTTAATGGATATATTACTTTTTCTTCTTAGCCATGACCACAGCCGCACCACTCAGAAGTGCAAGAGCGAATGCTCCGCCTGCAACGCCGGTCGATGGGTTTGTGTTTGAAGCGTTTGAAGCTGCCTTTGAGCTGCTATCTGACTTGCTGTCAGAAGATGAGCTGTCGGAAGCGGGACTGCTCGTATCTGACGAAGCATCAGAACTGCTTACGCTGTCAGGCTGTGAAGAAGCAGGTGTTTTCTTTACAAGGTTTGCCACAGCGTCATTTATAGCCTTTGCCATAGCGTCCACGTCAGCCTGCTCTGTGATGTTCTTTGTTCTGTCGATAGCGGCAAGAGCCTTTTCGACTGCTGAGAAGTCCTCATAATCGTCCTTGTTGAGAGCCTTTGCGGCTTTCTCTGTCTTGTCAAGCTCTGTGTAGTCTGCTGACTTGTATGCAAGTTCAAAAGCCTGTGTATGTGTTGCGATATCTGCTGAAATAGTTATTTCCTTGCTGAGAGGCTCGCAATCGTCAGCAGTTACCTCTACTGTGTAAGTGCCTGCTGTAAGCATTGCAGTATTGCTTGTTATCTCTTTTTCGTCTACCTTTATTACAACATTTTTCAGGTCAGCAGGTGTTACTTCAAAATCAACTGCATACTCCTTAGTTGGAAGGACAGGTGTTTTTCCCTCAACATACTGATACTTTGCACCGTCGGCTGTCAGCTCGTCATAAAATTCTTTTGTTGTCATATAGTCATAAGCTTTAGCCTTGCCTGCTTCTTTATTTGAACCGCAAGCTTCAACATTTTCTGTTTCTGTGAAATAGTTGTTTTTAAAGTCAGTTGTAGACGAGGAATCCTTCCCCACTATTCCGCCGAAACGTGTATATGGCTTTTTGGCTGAATACTGTGAAAGGTCAATTTCTCCTGCAAAATAGCAATCACTTACAGAACCGTCAGTTACTGAACCAACGATACCGCCTACATCTGTGGTTCCGTTGCCAACCGGCGTGAGTTTTCCTGTAACATAGCTGTTTATGACCTTGGAATCGCCATACAAACGTCCTACGATACCGCCGGCGTTTGGTGCAGCATATACCATATCGCCTGTGCTTGAACAATAGCGGACTTCCGTTCCAATCTGCGCATATCCAACTATACCGCCGACATAAACACTTCCGTTGTCGCCTGAGATAGTTATGTCTGCTGTGTTCTCACAATATTCAAAAGTTGTGCCGTATGCCTGACCTACCATGCCTATGAAGCCATAAACATATTTGCCGTTATTGTTGAACGATACGTTTGACACACAATCAGAAATAGTACAATCACCTGCAAATCCTGCAATAGTGCCATAAACAGTATATTCGTTATCAGTATTTGTCACATCCAGATTTCCCTCTATAGTCAGACCTGATACCTCTGCTTCCTCGATATCGCCAAAGAAACCGACCAACAAATCTTTACCATAAATAGACGTAAAATCAATGTTTGAAATAGTATGACCGTTTCCGTAGAATTTGCCGCTGAAACAATGTTCAATATAGCCGTTTTCATCGAAAACGTTTCCGATAGGCGTCCATACAACACCTGTCAAGTCAAGGTCATTTTCAAGAACAACAACTGCGTCTTTATTCTTGTCATAATCTCCGTTGTTTACCGCTTTTGAAAACGCCAACAGGTCGTCAACAGTTTTTATTACCGTCTTATTATCGTCTGCAAATGCCGTTGTCGGCACAAACAAAAGACAGCCCGTCACCAAAAGACTTAAAATTTTCTTTTTCATTCTAATTCCTCCATAATATTTTTCGTTGTTGATATTTCTTTTTTACTAAGAACATAACTTTACACGATTATTTTAACACAGGCTACACACTTTGTCAATAAATTTAGCACAAACGGTCAAAAATCTGCACAAGCGGTAACAAAATAAATGAATAATGCTTGAATTTTGCTTTGATGTGTGTTATTATATATTAAGAAATCATGTATAAGAAAGGATTTTTACAGTATGAGAGTGGCATTGGTAGACGATAATAAAAACGATCTTGCACATCTTCATGAATATATTTCCGAACAAACCGCTCACAGCTGTCAGATAGATACGTTTTCAAGCGGAGAAAGCTTTTTGTCATGTTGGCAGATGGGAGCTTATGATCTGGTGGTGCTTGATATATTCATGGGGAAAATGACAGGGATAGAGGTGGCAGAAAAGCTTCGTGAAACAGACAAAAACGTGCATATCGCATTCGGCACTTCAAGCAACGAGTTTGCAAGCGAAAGCTACGACCTCAACGCCTGCTACTATCTTTGCAAGCCCTTTCAGGCTGACAAAGTAAAAGCCATGCTTGACCGGATCGGTTCTGATGAAATTGATCGTATGCGTTCCGTTAAACTTCCCGACGGTCAGAATGTGATACTCAGAAATGTTATCTACATAGACTGTGCATCACATATCGTGACAATCCATTGCACAGACGGTGAAAGCATAGTTTCAAGAAATTCTTTTGCTGAGATCGAGAGCATTTTTTGCAGTCATTCATACTTTTACACCTCCACCAAAGGCGTCATCGTGAATTTCTATGAGATAGCCCAGCAAAAAAGCGACCTTTTCATAATGAGCGACGGCACACATATCCCCATAAGTCGCCGAAAATCCAGAGAAACATTAGACGCCTTCGCTCAGTTTCGCTTCAGTGATCTGCGAAAAGGCGGTGAGCAGTAATGCCTCCTTTATACCGCCTTGTGGAAGTGGGCATATATTCCCTTCTGAATTTTCTGCCACTTATGGTGCTTGCCCTTTATCCCTTCCGGCATAGGCTTCGCTTTTCCAAAACAGCTACTGTGGGACTTGTTGTGGCTCTTTCACTGGTGCAGATCTTCTTAGGCTGGCAGGCGGCATTTTTCAGCACAAATGCAGGTCTGCTAAGTGCATTCAGCACCCTGCTCTATGCGGCTTTTTACTTTTTCGCTGTGAAGGTCAAGGTCGGCAAAACAGGCTTCACACTGCTTCTGCTTTCAAATAACGCAAGCTTTATCGTCATTACCTCAAAATGTCTGGAGGGCATTCTGTTCCCGTCACTTGCCTATGAGTCATACCGCTGGTCGTTTTCCCTTTGTATGCTTATGACAGAAGCCGTGGTATGGGGACCGCTTTTTATCTACATGAAAAAGGTCTACACACCTGCGGTGGAAAGAGAGCCGTCAGGTCTGGAGTGGCGCTATCTTTGGCTTATCCCATTTACGTTCTATATAATATGGTACTATACTCTCTACGGCAACTCTGCGAAAAGCAGCTTAGAGCTTGCTCTGGAGCCAAAGAACACCATAGCTCTGTTCTTTATAAACGCAGGAGCATTTCTGGTGTATTACATCGTGACACGGCTGGTCATCGAACAGCAGAAAAATCTGCGGCTTCAGGAAAATAACCACCTGCTTGAAATGCAGAACCTGCAATATGACTATTTGCAGGATAAGATAAAAGAAACAAGACGATATAAGCATGATGTCAGACATCATATCGCTCTTATGCAGGAGCTTCTGAAAAAGGGCGAATACGATAAGCTTTCGGAATATCTCAATTCTTTCAGGGATTCTATGCCCGATATATCAGAACGCATTTACTGCAAAAACACATCTGTAAGCGCACTTCTTGCATATTTTGCTCAAATAGCGGAAAGCAGCGGCATTGAATACAAGGTGAACGCTGACATACCAGATGATATAAAAATAGACATAACCGACCTCTCTGTGCTTTTCGGAAATCTTATCGAAAACGCCATTCACGGCTGCGTGTCTGACAGTGCAAAGAATAAAAAAATAATAATCAGAGCAAAGGCTGACAGCTATTCCCTATGCCTGGCGGTGGACAACACCTTCACCGGAACTATCCTCACTGACCCAGAAGGCGGTTTCCTTTCCTCAAAACGCAAAGGCAAAGGGATCGGCACAGAGTCTGTCAAGAACATTGCCGCCAAATACAGCGGTGTAGCTAAATTTGAATACGGTGACGGAATGTTTTACGCTTCCGTAATGCTGAACATATGAAAAAGGCGGAAAGCTCGCAAAGAGCCTCCGCTTTTTCTGTTTTATCGTCCTCCAAGCTTTACATTTTCAAATGTTGCCACAACAAATAATTTACATATCATTTATAAAATGCCCCTTGCATCTTTTGTGCAAAGTGCTATAATCTAGTTGAAATACGGAGAGAATTCCGTATAAAGTTAATAAATCAAACAAATCGGAGGTAATTCATTATGATGGGAAGACTCAGAGCAATGCGTGAGCCGCTCAAATATGTTCAGGGCAGAGATGCTACACTTAAGTTTCATGAAGAAATGGGCTATATGGGCAAAAGGTGGCTGTTTGTATGTTCAAACAGCGGCTACAAAGCCTGTCATGACAAGATAGAGAAAAGCTTTGGCGAGCTTGACGATTACAGACGCTATGAAGTATTTGGTGGTATATCAAGCAAGGGCGAGATAGCCAAAATGGAAGAGATCGTAAAGGCTGACAACATCGACACAGTAGTTGCAGTTGGCGGCGGAAGCGCAGTTGATACTGCAAAAGCTACAGCATACTACACAGGCAAGCACATTGTTATCGTGCCTACAGTTGCGGCAACAGATGCGCCATGTACAGGTCTGTCAGTAATATACAATGATGACCACAGCTTTGACAAATATCTTTTCTATCCTACCAATCCAGACGCAGTAATGGTAGACACAACAGTTATCGCAAACGCACCTGTAAAGTTCCTTATTGCAGGCATGGGCGATGCACTTGGTACATATTTTGAGGGCAGAGCTTCCATAAGAACAGAGTCTGCAAGCCTTGAAGGCACAGGCATCACAAGAGCAGGACAGGCACTTGCAAGACTTTGCTATGACACGCTGAAAACATACGGCAAGCAGGCAGTTGAGGCTTGCAAGGTACACGCAGTTACACCTGCCCTTGAAGCTATCTGCGAGGCTAACGTATATCTTTCAGGTGTTGGAGCAGACAACGTAAACTGTGCGGCTGCACACTCGTTCTACAATGGCGTAACATCATTGGGAATCAAGCACGCAGACCACGGCTGCTGTGTAGCCCTTGGTACACTGGTTCAGCTTGTACTTGAGGGTGCGCCAAAGGAAGAGTTTGAAGAGGTACAGAACTTCTGTCTTGAGGTGGGACTTCCTGTCACACTTGAAGAGATCGGTGTAACGACACCTGAGCAGGTAGAAACTATCGCAAAGAACGCTTGTATCCCAGGCGAAACTATCCACAATCTTGCAGGCGACGTACAGCCTATCGAGCTTTATGACGCTATCATGCAGGCAGACGCAATGGGCAAGATAGCATTGAACAAATAAGGGATAGTGTATATTTAAAATAATATTGCCACCCACGGCTGATTTTGCTGTGGGTGGCTTTTTTGAGAAATATTGTAATCTGCTTATTCCTCGTTGTAAAGTGCGTTCGATTCCCTACTTATCATACTTATTTAAAATATAAATTCGTTCCAATATCCTTCCCTTGTTCTTTTCTGACAATATTCTGTAGTTGTTAATAAGATTAGTTTCGTCATCATCTAAGCTTGACTTGGTAAGACCAATTTTGTCATTCGTCCTGCCTGCAATATAGTCAAGAGATACATTATAGTAATCGGCAAGTTTTACCGCAATATCAAATGGGATCTCACTTTCACCACACTCATATCGGCGATATTGCGTTGTATGCATATAAAGGATATCTGCTACTTGCTTTTGTGTAAGGTCTGCGTCCTCACGCATATCTCTTATTCTTTGGTAAATGTGCATAAAAAGTCCTCCATTAATTCATTAAAAATATTCTATTACAAAAACACAAATTTGTGTTGCTTTTTTGCATTATGTGTGTTATAATAAGCTTATAAAAACACACATTGGTGTTATTATGTACTATCTTATAGTAAAAAGAAGTATATAAATTGAAATTTTAGGAGGAATCAAAATGATCAAAAAAATTTTAGCCAGTACATTAGCTTTAGCTCTTGTTTTCGGTATGGCGACAGTAAGCAACAACTTTGCTGATTTTGGCACAATCAATTTTATTACTGCAAGCGCTGATAATGTAGAAAGCGGTGAGTATCAGGGGTGGAGTTATGTTTCATATACATCTGACGGGACTGTATATATCCAGATTTATAAATATGACGGCAACGCCGAAACTGTAACTATACCTGCGCAGATCAACGGAAAAACTGTAACAAGTATTGACCCTACTACAGCATATGGAAATGGCAGTATTTTTCGAGGCACTGATGTAAAAAAGGTCATTATTCCGGCAGATTTTGAAGGCAAAATTAACGAAAAAACTTTCTGGGCTGCCAAGACCATAACAGAGATAATTGTTGAGGAGGGAAACCCGAACTATTCTTCATATGACGGAATGTTGTTTTCTAAGGACATGACGGAACTTCTTGACTGCCCTGAGGGAAAAAGCGGAAAGGTCGTTATCCCAAGCGGAGTTAAGTCATTAAAGGGAATTGAAGGTTACAATAATCTTGGTCCTTTTGAGGATTGCAATAATATAGCCGATATCGAGATCCCTGACAGTGTAGAATATATTAACGACCGTACATTCAGAGCCTGCAAGAGTTTGAAAGAAGTACATATACCTGTTAATGCAGAATTTTGTAATGGGGGTCACCTGGGTGTATCAGGTGCTTTTTATTTATGCGATAGCCTTGAGAGTATAACAGTTGACAGTGGCAATGATAAATGTGGTTTTGTTGTTGACTCAGGCGCAGTATTTAATAAAGATAAAACTAAACTGTTATACGTTCCGCCAAAAGCAAAGAATATCAATATTCCTGCGGAAGTGACAAGTTTAGGTTACGATGGAACATTAAGACAAAGCATGAGCAAGGTGTTCCCCAATATAACAGTTAATGAAAATAATACGAAATTCACCATAATAGGAAACGGCTTATATGAAAAAACTGACAACGGTTTATCGCTCGTTTGTTATTATAGTGACGCAGACGACTTTGATATTGCAGATAATACTGTAACAATAGATTTATATGGCGGTGGCGCACTGTTGAAATTTTCTAGAATTACTATCCCAGAGGGCGTAAAAAGAATTGGTTATAGTTCATTTGAGGAAAACAACAGCCTTATGCAAGTGATTTTGCCAAGTACACTAGAAGAAATTGGCCAATGTGCTTTCGCTGGCTGCCCAAATTTAAAATCAATAACTCTGCCAGATATCCCAGTAAGCGATAAAGATAGTTATTTAGGAAATATAGGTGCATTAGCAATAGGCTACAATATTGACTATAATACAATGAAATATGTAAAGATGAGTGACTTCATCATTTACTGCAATGAGGGCACGGACGGAGAACGTTATGCTATCGAAAACGGCTTTACTTATAAAAAGCCTGAAAGTGATGATTCATCAAGTCTGCCTGACAGTTCAAGTGATACTGACCCAGACTCATCTTCTGACAACTCATCTGATATTTCAAATGACAGCTCCTCTGATGTTTCCTCCGATACAACAAGCAATTCGGATAATTCATCAACAGCTTCATCTGATTCATCATCAGGCGCAAACTCTGTTGCTTCAAACAGCAAGTCTTCATCAGCTTCAGACAAGGTATCTTCTTCAAGCACAACTAACCCACACACAGGTGCAGCAGCCGCAGCCTTTGCAGGCACAGCTTTGCTTGGTATGGCGGCGGTAGTTGCTACCAAAAAGAAAAAGTAAATATATCCTGATAAAAAAGCGTACCGCAACCCAGCGATACGCTGTTCTCATATAAAATTACTTCTTAGTAGTCACACTCTTTGAAGCTGACCAAGCGCCATAATACTTAGTACCCTTTACAGTTGTGTAAGAACGAACACGAACGTAGTATTTCTTTTTGCCTGAAAGCTTTGAAATAGTGGTCTTGTCGGTCTTATTGCTTGTTATGGTAACTTTTTTTGCACTTGTGAACTTTGAGTTGGTAGCGTACTGAATCTCGTATCCGGTAGCCGAACCTTTCTGCGCCCAATCCACAAAGAATGCCTTGCTCTTAGCCGTGAGCTTCTGTATCTCCTGCTTGGCAGGATTTATCTTGAACGTCTTTGTGACAGTGCCTGTGTAAGAGCCTTTTCCTGCGATTTTTACTGTGGCAGTGCCTATATTCTTGTTGCTTGAGTATGAAACTGTGTAGTCAGTACCATTTTTCAGCGTTTTGCCATTGTATTTAACAGTAATGCTCTGAGTAATATTTTTGCCCGTATATGACTTGTTTGAAATGCCCGAAACTGTGGCTTTCTTGAAGTTATTTTTGATACTGTAGGTCTTAGAAACTGAGCCTGTGTAATTGCCCTTGCCTGTGATAGTGACCATTGCTGTTCCTACCTTGGTGTTGTTGCTGTACGAAACAGTGTAATCAGTATCCTTTTTCAAAGTCTTTTCACCGACTTTTACAGTAACGGACGGAGTTTTTGCCTTGCCGTCATATGCATAGGTCGAAGTGGAAAGTGTCACGCTTGCCTTTGAGATGCTAATTTTTGAAAGTGCAGGGATCTCAGCCGTTTCAAGAACTTTCTTGCATACTGTACATTCCTTGTGCTTTGAGCCTTTAACTCCGATAGAAGCCGCCTTGTCAGTTATCCAACCGCTTGACTTGTGACCTGTGGCAGTTATCGTTGTCTGTGCCTTGATAACAGCACCGCAAACTGAGCAATGTGAGCCGTCTGTTTTGCCTGCGGTGGTGCAAGTAGCAGGGTAGCCCTTGTCGGTAACTGCGGTGTGACCCTTTGCAGGAAGCTTTTCTGTAACTGTCGCATTGCACTTTGTGCAAGTCTTTATAGCAGCACCCTCTGATGTGCAGGTCGGCTGTTTTGTTACAACAAAATTTCCGTAGCTGTGACCTGTTGCCTTAGTTGTGTTGTCCTTGTATGAAGTACCGCAAACAGAACACTGGTGGAGAGTGTAGCCGTCAGCAGTGCAAGTAGGTGCAACAACTGTGTCAGCATATTTGTGTGAAGTCTTTGGTATAGTTTCTGTAACTGTAGCATTGCACTTTGTGCAAGTCTTTATAGCAGTACCCTCGGCTGTGCAGGTCGGCTGTTTTGTGACAACAGCGTTGCCGTAGCTGTGACCTGTTGCTTTAGTTGTGTTGTCCTTGTATGAAGCACCGCAAACTGAACACTTGTGGAGTGTATAGCCGTCAGTAGTGCAAGTAGGTGCAACAACTGTGTTAGCATATTTGTGTGAAGTCTTTGCTATAGTTTCTGTAACTGTCGCATTGCACTTTGTGCAAGTCTTTGTTTTTGTACCCTCTGATGTGCAGGTCGGCTGTTTTGTTACAACAGAATTTCCGTAGCTGTGACCTGTTGCTTTTGTTGTGTTGTCCTTGTATGAAGTACCGCAAACAGAACACTTGTGGAGTGTGTAGCCGTCAGTAGTGCAAGTAGGTGCAACAACTGTGGTTGTGTAGCTGTGGGAAAGCTTTGCAATTTTTTCTGTTACTGTTGCTCCGCACTGCGTACAAGTCTTTGTTTTTGTACCCTCTGATGTGCAGGTCGGCTGTTTTGTGACAACAGCACTGCCATATGTGTGGCTCGTGCATCCGCAGGTGAGTTTGTATGTCTTTGCTACAGACGGATTGTATGTAGGATAAATTTTTACAGTGAGTGAACCGCCATTTTTGAATGTGATACGTCTGATATCATTAGCATAGTTTTCAAGCTTATTTACACTTACCATACTGCGATCAGAAAATTCAACTGTGTAATCTGTATCGTCATAAAGCCAGAAATCAATGCTGTCGCCCACACTGAACTGAGTTTTGCTCAATACGCTTGAAAAGGTAGTATTCGAAATGTCTGTGCGCCAATAAACAGTGGTAGAGGTCGGAACTGTGAACTTATTCACATAGCCGCAAGACTTGCAGGTCTGTGTTACAGTGCCGTCAGTTTTTGATGCGTACTTTGTTTCGTAGTCATGACCTGTTTTGACGTCAACCGTCTTTATATCGTCAAGATTTGAAAGGTTCAGGGAGTTGAAGGTCACGTTATTTTTATCGTAAACATACCAAACTGCTCTGCCGTTTTTGATAACAGGCTGGCAATCTGAAAGGCTTCCATCAAAGGTGTGTATACTGCCGTTTACTGTGCCGTCAGCGTTTAGCTTCACACAGCTTACCTTTGTATCTCTGGCCCACAACAGCAAAAAGCTGTTATCATTTATCTTCACAAGCTGTGGGGCAGAAGCTGAGTCTGTACCCTCTGCATAAGAAGTTATCTTATTGAGCTTGTTTGTGGAAAGGTCCTTTGAAACAGCGGAAACATAGACGTTTCGTGTTTTTGACGTATTGATATAGTCAAGGTCAACTGTACTCTGTGCCACTATATAGCTTGATGATGACACATCAAAGCCGCCTATAGCCGCACCTGTATAGTTATAGTGACCGGCGGTATATTCAGGGTATGTTACAACGTCGATATTGCTGACCTGTTCAAAATAGCTTGGGAAGAATTTGCCTGTAGTAAAATCAGAATTATACTTCACCAGAACGGCAGAACGTGGATGAGCGTCACCATGGTCGAGGGCGACTATATGGTTGCCGTCAGTTTTTATAAACTGATTGAAGGAGTGGCTAACATAGCCATAATCAACGTTCATGACGCCGGTATATGAATCAGTGATAGTCATTGAAGGCATATCCACTTCAATGGTAACATTAGACTGATGATTATTGCCGTCGCTTGATTTATACATTTCGTGGCAGGTTCTCACAAGCAGGTGGTCACCGCTATGGGTCATTCTTGCCGAGCCTGCATCGAATGGGACTGTAGTGTTAGCGCCATACAGACCACAAGACTTTATTTTGTTCCAATTCTTATCATACTTCGTTATACGGAAAACCTCGAGAGAGTCGTTTTGTTTCGGATTTTCCTGACCGCTAAGGACATAATAATTATTGCCGGAGTCATAGAAAGCTCCAAAGATCGGCAGTTCATTGTCAATAAGCTTAGTGCTGAGCGGTTCAAAATCAGAGCTGTAATATTCCACAAGGAGCTTGCCCTCGATAGCGCCTGACTGGACACGCATATAATTGCCGTTGTCGCACACTGTCAGGTAAGATTTCACTGTGTCAGACCATTGCACATAGTCCTGAGCATTCACATTAGAGCCTGAATACTCAACACATTGCGCCACGGCAAAGGCACTGAACGATCCAGCAGACACAGCAGTAGAAACAGCCATTGCGCCAGACAGGACAATGCTCAACATTCTTTTCTTCATATTCATCGATTTCATCACCTCATACAAAAACTTTTAAACAAGAACACCTTTATATATATAATATCACAACACAAGGCGTATGTCAATGAAAATAAGTTACAATGAGAATGATTTTAATAAATTCGTCATACGCCAAAGGTCAATGCAGTAAAAAAAAGCAAAGAGGATACAAAACAGAAAAAACGCCTTGACAAGGTTTGATGGGTGTGATATAATATTACAGTGGTATTTCGAGGTGTGGCTCAGTTTGGTAGAGCGCTGCGTTCGGGACGCAGAGGCCGTGGGTTCAAGTCCCGTCACCTCGACCAGTAAAAAGGGTTATGCTTTGAGGAACCGAAAAGCGTAACTCTTTTTATTTTGGTCGAAACGCAGGCTTGAACCCACTGTTCAACGTCCCGTCACCTCGACCAGTCACTCGCCGTGACGGGCATCGTCCGTCATGGCTTTTTTATTATCAGAACTTAACGCCGCAGGGGGAGTTTTGGTATTACCTAAACAAGTAGGGTTATGCTTTGAGGAACCGAAAAGCGTAACCCTTTTTATTTTGGTCGAAACGCAGACTTGAACCCACTGGTCAACGTTCTGTCGCCTCGACCAGTCACTCGCCGTGACGGGCATCGTCCGTCATGGCTTTTTTATTATCAGAACTTAACGCCGCAGGGGAAGTTTTTGTATGCTCCACATAGCAAAAGTGCCTTATGACTAGCATTAAGGCACTTTACCGATTCAATCTTTCCCCAACCTCTCCGAAATCTCCAGGACAAGCTTCTGATCCTTCTCAGAAAGCCTCGACACGCTCTCAACTATTTTCTGCGTTAGTGCAGGGTTTTTGCTGCCATCGTCGAAAAACTGCTGATGATAAAGATATAGAGCAGATAAAACGAACCATGCTTGAACGTGTCGAAAGTATCGAGCCTAGAATAAGAGATTATGCAGAAGAATGGCATATCAACATATTCAGACAAAAAGATCTCCGTTGGAGATATAAGAAAAACTCAGCTTATCACTACATATGGTGTTGGCGCTATAGTTGACTTTAAGAACGATACTGTTGTTATCGCTTCTACAGACGATTGGGGCTATTCCCCTAATGACGCTGATGAGGTAGAAAATCGAAAAATATTCAATTTTTTAAGGAGCTTCATCAGCTTTTTGGCTTCTTCTTTTGTGATATGAGTTGTTACATCTTTAGATATCTCGCCGTCTTTATCCAACAGCTTTATGCTGCTAAGCGTTTGTAGATATCCGCACCACATTGCATACAGCGCTCTGATTTTCACTTGTCCTACTTCTTCTTTCCAAAAAAACAGATCAAACAGAATATCCACCACGTCTTTTACAAGAATGAATATCACCGCCGCCTCCTGTCCCCCAAGAGAGCGGCGGTATCTACACCACGCTACTTTTCAGTAAGATATTCATTTCTGTCAAACAACTGCTCAATTGAAAGATTTTTAAACCTCGGAATGTTGTATCCAAACGGCGAGTTGAGAGCCTTTACAAAATCTTTCGTATAGCCGTGATTTTTTAAAAGATCGTCCTCATACTTTATTTTCTCTTCTTGCTTTGTGTCATCTTCCCTTTTCGTGATACAGCGCTGCATAACATAATGATAAATGGAGAAGTAAGAATCCACTGCACGAATATCTCCTATGTATTCTTTCAGTTCACGAACTACAGTAAGATGAGCAATACAGTTGCGGTATTTTCTTGTCATGATGCTGTCTGCATTATTGATATCAACTTCAACGCACTTGCGCAGCCGCTCGTTCTTTTTCAAGAACAAATTCGGCGACTTATCACAAAGTTCACAAAGCTTCTGTGAAAGTATCCTGTAGTCATTTTTCAAGTTCTTTGAAGCCAATTCAGGAATTATCTCCTTATACAGCCCAAAATCACGTTCAAGGCAGTGTATCGCAATAACATACCTTGCATTGACATTCACAAGATTTTTCACCAGCAGATACATGACCGTAAGATAAAGCCCGATAACAGCCTTTGCCCTCTCCTTAGCCACGTTTTCTCTGCCCTTTGCCTGCTGTTTCACATTTTTGAAATCATCAAAACTGATGTTCTTTATCATTCTCGCAAGCTCACTGCGCTTTGCTTCCAAAGAACTGTTCATGTCAGGAAATTCCACACAACTCTTGTAATAACGCTCTATCTGCGTGTCAGGGATACCCCCAAGAACAAACATGACAACTTTCTCATTCTTAGCCACTTCTCTTATCTTCTGAGCGTTCGCATACTTGATAAGGTATACAAACCGAGAGGACTCGATAACATTGTTTGTTATGAAATTCCTAAGACCATGTATGCCCTTGCCTTTTTCTTTAAGTTTTAAGATCTCGCTTATCCTATCGTCCGTGATCTTGTCGTCTATACCGAGTATAGTCAGTGCGTCACGGAACATCGTAAGCTTCGCTGAAGCCGCAGGCTTTCTCATGGAAGCAATGTTCTTTACGATAAAAAGCTCGTTGGTTATCCTCTGGCTGTCATTGAACAGCTTGTAGCCCGCCGTAAGCTCACACTCAACATCAACAGCAGAGCTTTTCATTATCTTCAAAAACTCCTTGATGTTATCAAACTTGCTGATAAGCGTTGTAAGAAGATCGTTTATCTCTTTGCCGTCAAGAAAATATGTGAGCATATATATCATTTTGGAGAAATACAAAAGGTCAGACGCATTCTTCTTTTCGCTGTCAAGAATTTTCTCATCAAAATCCATGTCAGCCTTGCCAAGCTCCTTGATAACGTCACCGTTCATGTGGTCGGCGATATTTTCAAAATCATTCCTGAATTTGCCCCAAAGCTTTTCCGCTTCATCAGCATATATCCCCTCTTTTTCATCATCGGTCATTGAAAAACGCAGTTTGCGCACAAGAGCTTCGCCTGCGACAACGTCATTTCTGTAGTAGTTGCAGAAAAGCAGAAAATCCATAAGCTTGTACATCTTTGAGCGCACAGAGTCATATTGCTTGTCCTTAAATCTGAAGCCGTATTCGTCCAGCATTTTCTCACGAAGCTTTTTGATAGAAAAGCCAAGATTTTTCTGAGATTTAAGCACAATGAAATCGTAATAAAGGCGTATGATATCATCAGCCTCATAGCCTTTCATCATATCAATAAGCAAGCTGATATTGACCTTGTTGCCCTGGATAAAGCCCTTATTTATAGAATCAAATCTCTCATCTACAAGATAGTCAAGGGTTTCTCTGTATTCGGGATCAATAATGTCAATAAAGCTGTAAAGGTCTTCATCAAGCTTACTTGACTTATCATGGAAAACACTCTGCCTTATCTGCCCCACAATTGCAAGCATATGATAAACACGCTTTTTGTAAGCTTGCGAAACTCTTGTATCCTTTGTCTTTGGCTCTTCAAGACCGAAATAGCCAAGACGCTTAGTTTTCAGCAGGTCATTGAACTTGCTAAGGCTTTTCTTGATATTACCCTTTACCTTATCGGAAAGATTGCTTTTATCAGGGTGAGTAAAAACTTCATAAGTATTTCTTGCAGAAAGATACCCCATAAAATCATCATAACTTTCTGAACCCTTTACACCGAGCATATTGTTCAGCGCATAAACGATATTCGTTAAATACACCGCAAGTATCTTTTCTATATCCAGAATGTTGTAAATAAGCTGGATATGTATATTGTCATAAAAAGTTTTGCCGAAAAAGCGCTTTTCAAGCTCCGATTTAAGCCCCAGCATATCCCATCTTACAGGCGAGCTTTCACCGCTTCTGTGAGTAGGGTTTGAAGTATTTATCTCCACTCCGCTCTCCAAGCCATGCTTGCTTGAGAAAGTGATGTTTACTTTGGTTACACCACAAAGCTCGATATTGCTGCTGTCCTCAGAGGAAAGCTGAGTTTTGTTGTAGTTATCATTATCCACCTTATCCACCTCATATTCAAGCACAGCAGAATTGCCCTTGCCGAAAGAGGTTATGTACATTTTATTTTCGCTGACAAGAATAGACTTCATTCCTGCCGCCTTTACGGAGGATTTTTTCTTCCCTGCCACAGGTGCAATGACCTCTGCAGCAGGCATGGCAGCGATCGCAGGAGCAGCGTTATTATTTATCTCAGCCACTTTGAGCTGTCTGGCTTTTTTCTGAGCCTCACGCAGCTCTCTAGGCTTCATTTTATTCTTTTTTGCCATAAATATCACTCCTTATATTAGTTATCCCTTAGCGCATTGAGCGTTAAGGGATTTTTTTGTTTGTTGGTTTTGGTGTTAAACTTCGCCAGTTAGTGCAAATTCGCACCAGTGTAGTAGAAGCACTCTAAGAAAGCTCAAGCCATATACGTTTTAGACTAGTGCAAATTCGCACCAGTGTAGTAGAAGTTCAGTCACATGGAATTGCAAATGTGAGTTTTAGACTAGTGCAAACTCGCACCAGTGTAGTAGGTCAAAGTTGACAAAATAATCAATGATATTCTGTGATAAAACACCAAACTTATTTTATCGACGCTTTGATGTATACATTATACCATTTTCAGGCATGAATGTCAATAGAAAGTATCTATTTTACATAAAACATTTTTATCACCTCCCGTCTGTTGTAAATTCATCTCATTCCCCAAGCTCCTTGACAGCTGCGATAGCGCAGTCAAGTACGGCTACAATGATAGCCGTAAGGATCGTCTTTCCCATTTTTATCACCTCCTGTCCTTTGTTCTGTATACATTATACCACCTTATCATCGTCAACAAAAGTGTAATTTATAAAAACTTTTTTGTCTATGTTTTTGCACATTTATCACGTTTTTACGGCATTTATATCACAGTTTCAGCAAAATAATTTTCTATGATATTGACAAAAAGTACATTTGTGATATAATGGATACAAGAGGTGATAAAAATGAGCATGACCCCAAGCACATTTCTGCCCAAGCGTGAGGGCGGCGTACCATATATCGCAGAGGTGCAATCCATACCCCTCTCACCCTCTGCATATTCCGTCATTATCAAGGACAAGTCCATATTTGAAACAAGCCTTTCCCCTAACGGCAGCGTATCAATGTCCTCATTCCTCACAAGTATATTTGATTCAGCATATATCGCATCATTAAAATACAAAAGTGACGATAACTATAAATATATTGGTATCCCACTTCTGAACGCATTCGTAAAATGGCAGATTGAGGAGATCGATGACGGCCTTGATGATAAAAGCAAGGAGATAATAAAAAGCTATCTTATCTCAAAGCTCTCTGCAAAATACGAAAAGACCAAGACCGAAAATGCAGTGCGAGTAAGGCTAAGCATATGCCGTGACCTTTACGATACACTGAGCAGTGATGACCTTTATTATGAAAACAAGGTGTACAGCTCGACCCTAAGAAGATTTCTGAAAGCCGTGTATGAGGACTATGCCCTGCTGTCAGATTGCGAACGTGAAAGGCTCATTTTCGCCGACAATATCATAAAAATAAATGAAGTCATCAAACAAAACGGCAGCAGATATTACAGCTTCATTTACGCATATTCTAATATGTACAGCCGTGAAAAGCGCCGCATAAGGCTTATCCCCTACCGTATCGTCAGCGACGAATATAAGATGTATAATTATCTTGTCTGCCTGTCCGACGAAAAAAGCGCAGGCAAAGAGTTCAAAGCCGACAGCTATCGCATAAGCAGATTGAGCGGACTAAGCATCGCAGAAAAGCTCAGCCAAAAGGAATACTCCTCCGTCACCGAATACGAACGGCTGAAAGAGGTTCACGTCAAGTCCGTGAAGCACCTACTCAGCGACCCACGTTTTGGCAGTGATGAGAGCGATATCTCCAAAGTGTACCTCACCGAAAAAGGCGTTGAAATGTTTGGCAAAATACTCTATCAGCGCCCCATACTGAAAGGCAATGAAAAGCCCAAGCCCAACGCTGTCAACGAGTTCATCTCCCCGCCTATCCAAGTCAAATACTATTTCAATAAGTTCGGCAAAGACGGCGTTATCCTATCCCCTAGCGACTCGTTTGAAGAAATGAGAACGCTGTATGTCGAGGGGGCTGAGGCGTATAACCGAGAAGTTGAGATGTGAGAATATAAATGAAAATTATAGCAAAAAAACATCCCTATACAGAAATATACTCATGATATCATAAATAGTCAGGCCCTGAGAAGAGTGAATATATGAGTTTATCTTTGTAAAATAAACCGACCCCATTCGCTAGACTTTTTGACCTAGCGAATGGGGTCAGTTCAAATATCAATATCATTAAGCAAAAAATCAACACATAAACGCAAGCATAATATGCGGATCACTTTACTTTTCTGCCGTAAACCTTGCCCACTCATATTCCGCTGTCAGCGGAACTGTGCCGTCAAAGGCTTTCAGCCAGCTGTCAACGCCAATGCCGTTCCACGCATTCATCATTATTTTACCTGGTGTGACAGGCAGATTTTCAGTAGCCTTGTATGCCTCTTTTCCGTCAACATACCAAGTTATGCCGTCCTCTTTCCACTCAAATGCGTAAGTGTGAAAATCCTCAGAAGCGTCAAAACCAAGATCATACATATATTCGTGCTTGCCAACACCATTGGTGTAGTAATTGAACTGCACCTTTGTTGTGTCCTTGCCAAGGACTTCAACGTCTATTTCGTCCCAAGGATTATCCTCCGATGGGCCTGTATATGTAAAGAACGATGATACAACACCGTCATTCTTTATGGCTTTCATTGAAACCTCATAAAGTCCATAGCCGTAGTTTTCCTTTGAACGATACTCTCCGCCTCTGTACGCTTCGGAATCGCCCATACTGTCAATGGTAAGCTGCATTTTTCCGTCATTGAAAGTTACGTTATCTTCGCTCCACGAACAGTTGAACGGATCACCATTTGACCAGCCTGCTGAAATTGAAAAATCATTTGACGCACCCTTGCTGAAATCCGCCTCAACCGTGTATGGAGAATTGCTTTCCGTTTCCGCCTTGCTGCTGACATCTTGCGAAGAACTGCTGTCAGATGAAGAACCGCAGCCACCCATAGACATAACTATCATTGTGAGAATCGACATAGCCAAAACTTTTTTCATTTTAATTACCTCCGAATAAATATCAGGATTTTATCTTCTATAAGTATTATAAATCAACAAATGTGATATTTATATCAGAAAAGTAATGCAAATATCAGATTATTAACATCAACTTATATTTTCGATCTGCTTGTGCTATGCTTGTTCCAGTTTGCACGGAAAAACTGATCTCTATACTGTTTCGGCGTAAGTCCTGTCTGTTTCTTAAAGCAGGCAATAAAATGGCTGTGCGAGCTGAAAGCAAGATAATTGGCTATATCAAGCGGACTATATTCAGAATATCTCAGCATATTTTCAGCCGCCTGTATCCTTTTTGACATAATGAAATCAGAGATCTTTACGCCAACTTCCTCTCTGAAAAGCTTTGAAAGATACTGAGGCGTTATGTTCAGTTCATCAGCTATCTGATTGACGGTCACGCCCTTGTAAATATTATCGAAAATGCAGTCAAAACACATAAGGATATGCTTTGAGTAAACGTTCTGTGACGCAGCCTTTTTCATTTGCTTTGTATAATAAACGATGACTTCTTTGTGTACAGCCATAACGCTTTCTTCATTGCGGCACTCATCACATTTATTAATGTATATATCGCTTATGGTATATGCAGTTTCCGGGTCAAGTCCACCCTCGATGCAAAACCTGCACAGCATAGCTATGGTTATGACAAGATGATACTTGACGTTTCTAAGGTCGTCCTTGCTGAGCCTGCCCTTTCCGTTTGTATCCAGCGGCGTATACAAACGTTTGACCGTTTCAAGATTGCCCGCCCGCACCGCAGAGTAAAATTCCAGTTCCGTTTCATATGGTGAATGATGATAGTCATTTTCCTTTTGCATAAACTGCCGCTTAGACAATTCTCTGTTTATTTCCATAGCTTTCACCCCCTGCTTTTTAGATTATTATATCATATTTACAGACACAAGTAAAGCTTCATATTTATAGAAAAAGGACGGCAAATCACCCTGCCGCCCTTTTTTCTGATAATTAGATATTATTTAGCCTCTTTCATTGAAGTCATAGCCTCGTCGATAAGATAATCTATAGCCTTTTCATTTTCCTGAACGACCTGTGACCAGCTCTTTGACTCCTGCGGATTCATTGTTCCTCTTATTGCAGTATCGCAAATAGAGTTAAGGTCGGCAGATACGCCCTGTTCAAAGTCGAACACAGGGTTCTGTGCGGAAAGATCATATATAGTATCTCTCATTTCAAGCATCTCATCTGTCCAGCCGTAATCGTCCTTATACTGGTCGAGGGTTATCTGATGTGCAGCCTCGTCAAGCTCCGCATAACGGCAGCATTCAAGGAAAGCCGCCACGCCCTCAGGATTTTGAGCGTTTCTTACAATGCTAAAGCCGTGTACTCTTGAAGGGATATACTGTTTATCGCTATCAGCCGAGCAAGGAACAGGAACGAACATTACCTCTCCCTTTGATACATCGCCATAGTTTACAGTTGTTGACGGAGCATTCTCAAGTGCCCAAAGTCCGATAGGATAGAAAAGCGTCAGACCTGTTGCCATTCCGCTGCCCTCTGCGTCGCCTCTGAGTTTCCAGTTGTTCTCGTGCTTTGGATAAACAACATTGTTCTTCTGCAGCTCATACATCATATTCTGAGCCTTTGCTATCATAGGGTCAGAAATATTATTTACAAGCTTGCCGTCTGTGATACCGATGAGCGGCACACCAGAAGACTGCTGCAAAGCCTTTTCATAATACCAGCCGTCGAGAGCGTATTTATCGCTTTCAGCGTCAGTAAAATCAAGACACATTTCTGTGAATGTATCCCAGTTCCACTTGCCTTCTTTGAAAAGCTCAGCAGGATCGTCATAGCCGTTATCTTCCATTGTCTGCTTGTTGTATACAAAAACATATGCAGGGTCTGTTCTGATAACGCTCACATAATGCTTGTCGCCAAGCATAAACTGATCTGTCGCACCCTTTATGTCTGTCCAAAGAGGCTTTGAAAGATCAATATAATCGTCGATAGGCTCTATCATTGACTTTATAGCACCCTTAGGGAAAACGTCCATATCATCAGCACCGATGAAATCAGGTGAATCATTTGACATTACAAGTGCCGCAAGATCGTCAAACTTAGTTTCCCAAGTGGTCTGCACCCAGTTTATCTTACCATTATACTTTGTCTTGAACAAAGCAAGGTCAGCACCTATCTCCTTGTCCTCTGCCTCAGTAGGGTTGATATCCCAATGTGAAAACCACTTTATTTCGTTGCTCTTGAGATCTCTCACATCTTTCATATCATCAGCAAGTCTTTGAACTATCTGCTGCTGATCTTCCTTAAGCTTTTTGTCAACGACCTTGCTTGATGAATCACTTGAACTTCCGCAAGATGCAAATGCTGAAAGCGAGCAAACCGCAAGGGCAAACGTCAAAACTCTTTTTGCATTATTCATAGCCATACCTCCGAATATTACTTTCTTCTCTTTGCAACGATCACTGCTGTGCCTGCAAGAACAATAACCGCAAGTGTTCCGCCAACAACAGCACCTGTTTCTGCTGCCTTAGATGTATCGTCAGATGCTTTTGAAGATGCAGCCGCTGCTGCAGAAGTCTTGCTTGTATCTGCCTTAGATGAAGAAACGTCTTTCTTTGATGTATCAGCCTTTGAGCTTGAAGTATCAGACTTTGAATCTGCCTTTGAAGTATCTGTTTTTGACTCTCCACCCTCGGCAGCTGCAACACCGAAATCAAGCGTCATTGAAAGTGTGCCGCCGTTGAAAGCACCTTCCTTCTCCCAGCCTGCGACCTCAGGACAAGCTTTCTTTGTTACCTCGCCTGTTTCCTCATTGACCTCGTCAGTTGGTCTGATATGTATTCTTATTCCGCCCTCTGCGTCCTCGTCCATTGAAGTGATAGAATTAAGCGAATCAAAAACTGTTGTTGTGCCGTCCTCGGCAACGAACTTTGCGTCAGATATCTTAACGTCCACAGGATAAATACCATCAGGAAGATTAGCCACCATAACGCCCATATCTCCAAGAGTTCCCTTGCCTGACATTGTCTTGTCGGTGATAACTTTGCTTATCTTATATTCAACAGTTATCTTGCCAGCATCATCAATGCCTACCCAGTCGCCCTGATTCCAGGTCCAGTCCTGACCCATATAAAAGCCCATTGCTCCGATAGAGTAATATGAGTCATTCATTTTTGAGTCCTCCTCTGACGGGTGAACAACATCGCCAAGCTTTGCTGCCGAAACAGAAACTGACATCATTGTTGCTGCGAGAACCGCTGCTGAAAGACCTGCTACAAATTTCTTGATCTTCATAACCTTTTCCTCCTATTTTTCAATAAAATTTTTCGTTAAAAGCAATTTATTTTGTTGTTTCTGTATATATTATAACTATGTAAACGTTTTGTTTATATCAAAAACGTAACATAAATATCATAAAAGTGTTTAATATCAAATTTATGAAAGATTATAAATATATGAAAACAGACCCACTTGATATTCAAGCAGATCTGTTTATTCGGAAGTTATTATAAGAAAGTGACTATGAATTATTATGTTTATATTATACGCTTTGTTTTAAAACTATTATATCAATATTTAATTATTTATATCAAATAATTATCGTAAATAGAATTTTATGAGCAAACATCAATTTATGAAACTAAGTATAAAAAAAACAAGCTCGGCAAACGTGACCGAGCTTGTCCAAAAATGGAGTTATATTAAGAAATGATCTATTAAAGATACTTTACCAGTTCATCAAGAACGCCGTCAAGATGTCCGTCAACAAAGCCATAGTCAACACCCTTGTATGACCAAGCCGCTCTTCCGATAGAACATTTCTCAAAAGCACTGCTTATATCCTTGTACCAGTTAAGAGTATTTTCAGCAGATGCAAGATTTATAACACCGTATTCGCCACAATACATAGGAACATTTCTTTCCTCTGCGACCCTTACAGCCTCAGCAAATCTTCCCATAAAATAATCAGGCGTAAATTTCTCTGTCTTGACCTCCTCGTATGTCTGCATATATTCAAGACCAAGACGCTTTATCTCAGTTCTGTATTTTGGGACGCTTCCCGGATAATCGATCCTGAAATCTTCTGGCATCTCATCTACCCAATAGGCAGCCTGATGAGTGAAAAGAAATGGGTCATAGCAATGGAAAGTATAAACTATATGCTCGTCATAAGGCTTATCAAGGTCTTTCATTGAATCAATAGAGTTGTTCCAGTAGCTGCCCACAATGATATTTATATCAGAGCTGTATTTTCTAATAAGCTTTATGGCATTTTCAACGATAGCATTCCATTTTGCACTGAATTTCGGGTCAGTTACCTCATTGAGAAGTTCAAAAGAGACCCTGTCAGAATATTTGCTGAAACGCTTTGCAAACTCTTCCCAAAGGTCATAGAATTTCTGCTGAAGCTCAGCGTTATCAAAGAATCCGCTTTCAGCCTGAGCCTTGTCAAAGAAAAAGCCCATTGTCTTATGGAGGTCAAGTATCATATTGATACCGTTATTTCCGCACCAATCGATACACTTCTGAACATAGTCGAAGCCGCTCTCTATAAAGCCGTTTTCGTCCTGAAAGATATTATAATCCACAGGCACTCTAACGTGGTCGCAGCCCCAGCCCTTTATACGCTTGATGTCCTCCTCTGTAATAAAATTATCAAGATGTTCCTTACTGTAATCGCATTGTGACAGCCAGCCTCCGATATCGATGCCGTGCATATAGCCATTAAATCTTCTCATATTTTTAACCGTCCTTTCTGATTCTAGTTTTGTTTGCAACTATATCGTAGCACTATATGGCCGGAAATTATATCATAATTTTAATATTCGTGTAAAAATTGTAATGTTATTATGACATTTTAAAAATATTTCTCTAAACTATTGACATGCATTACGTTGCACATATAAAATTGCACTCCTCAGATTGGCGGATAGACTGTACATAAAATAATGCAAGGCCGCCGCAGATCACGAATTAATACGACCTGCGGCGGTGACTTCTTTTATAGTTATCTGTGATCTAATTACCTTGAAACATAGCTAACATACTATTTCATATCCAGCGGATAAACAGGTCTTCTTATCTTCTTAAATTCACCGATTTTTGTAACGTCAGGATTATTGACACCTATACTCTCTGCTGTAAAATATACATATTCCTTGTCGCTAAAATTTGCCTTGTATGAATGGCCGAAGCCTTTGAGAACGAGAACTGAATATTTGTTGCTGTCAATGTCAAGATGTCTAAAAATATTTATCATCTCCGTTGGAACTTTATTTTCAGTTACAACAATATCTGCTTGTTGCGTGCTAATAACAGCTATGCGACCATAATCAGTATATGTTTCCCCATAATCTGCAAATTCTTCACCATTAGCTTCACACATTGGTATTGGTTTGCAAATGAGTTTAGTGACCACCGCCGTTATCGGTAAAGGTCGTCCGTGCTTATTATCAGTTTTTCCACCAAGAATTCCCTTTATAACAGCACCCTCTCCTGCTGCAAAAGCCATTTCCGTGATCTCTCTATCACAGATAGTTGATACCCCTATTTTATTTATACCGCCATCAATAAGTTTATCAAGAATATAAGTACCATCAGCAGGACCGCCGCCGAGCGGGTCATCACATTCATCGATAACGGCATATTTCTTTGAAGGTGCACTCTTTATTGTGCTTATTATTTTGTCAAGTGGATCAAGGTGCACAAAGAAACTATCTTTTTTGTCTATAAACATATTTGATATGTCATTACATATCGCCTGTGCCTCGGATACATCTGTTGTCACCGTACAAATAATAGACGGACCTGCATTATATTTGTCAGAGCCATAAAAGCCTGCAAATGGTGATACATTGATAACGCCTGCCTGTTTTTCATATTCAAAAGCTTGGGCTATAAATGGCGTCATAGCACCACCATTTGTATCTGTATTGATCGCAGGCAAAAGGAGCGGTGGCTGAGCATATGCCGTTTTCATTACAAAGCCTTCTTCAAGCTGTCTATGATATATCTCCACACATTCCGATTCACGTTTCCTTATATCAACGTGAGGTTCTGTATTATAACCCAGAAGAAGGTCTGCATTCTTCACCATAAGAGGAGATACATTTGCGTGCAGGTCAAGTACAGCATATATCGGCGTACCTTCTCCAACAAGTGCCTTGATTGAGCTGAGCAAGTCCCCCTCACAATCATCAAAGCCTTCAACTACTGCTGCACCATGGAGATTGAGAAACACAACATCAGGCTTAGTAAAAGCGATCCTTTCAAGCATTCTCTCTTTTATAGCGACATATACATCTTTTTCAATAAGTCCCGACGGCGTAGCAAACGCAGCTGGCAGAGGTAATACATCATCATTATACTTTGCCAATGTCCTCAAAAAGCCCGTTATCTCACGAGCGTCGTTGAAATACTCCGTAAACTCCTTAACATCATCAGTATCAATGTAATCACGAGCTTTAAAGCTGTCAAGGTCTGTGCGTATAGCACAGAATGTATTTGTTTCGTGAAAAAAGCCGCCTACCGCCGCTCTCATAAAAATCATCTCCAATAGTCATTATTAAGGGTTTAACATTACCTTATAAAAATTATATTAAATTATAAAAGAGATTTCAAGGTCATAACACCACAATTGTCTCTGTGTTTTTTGCACAATTACTGATTATTGTGCACTCACAACAACATTATTTGTAACTTGCACAACTTGATTAATCTTATTTATTGTGATATACTTAGGTCATAAAAAGACAAAACAGAATATTTCAAAGAACAAAGACGTTATTTCCTTTTTAAAGGCAAATGGCGTCTTTTTTATTCAGGAGGTTGGATTACATGAAAAAAATCGAAATTATCACAAGAACGGAAAAGCTAGAGATTATCAAGAAGATCCTTGTCAATCACAATTGCCTTGGTCTCACCGTTTATTCAGTAATGGGTTGTGGACGTCAGAAAGGTCATATCAGCAAAGCTGAAAATGATGATGTTGCAACTAATCTTCTCCCTAAGATATATGTTATGACAGTTGTAAAAGACAGTGAGCTAAAGCTCATTATGAACGACATCTACAATGAGATTGGTACAGGAACACACGGCGATGGCAAGGTATTTGTATCTAACATCGAAGATGCCATGAGAATCCGTACAGGAGAATGTGGAGAAATTGCTTTGTAAGCAGTAAGAGAGGTAACTATGAAAGAGAAAAAAGTAATAGTGTCCTTAAAAGGCATATCAAAAACATATGACAATGATGTCAAGGTCGTCAAGAATATTGATCTGGATATTTATGAGGGCGAGTTTTTGACTATTCTTGGAGCTTCTGGCTGTGGCAAAACCACCACGCTGCGTATGATAGCTGGCTTTGAGGACGTTTCCTCCGGCGATATTTGTATCGACGGCAGCTCCGTGATAGGTGTTCCGCCTTATAAAAGGCAAGTAAATACAGCTTTTCAAAGTTATGCTTTGTTTCCTCATCTTAGCGTTTATGACAACATTGCATATGGTCTGAAAGTAAAAAAAGTTTCCAAAGCAGAGATACACGAACGTGTTTCACATATGCTTTCGCTTATCAGGTTAGACGGATATGAAAAAAGGAAGCCTGCTCAGCTTTCAGGCGGACAAAAGCAGCGTGTATCTATTGCAAGAGCACTCATCAATAATCCAAAGGTATTGTTGCTTGACGAACCATTGGGGGCTCTTGACCTTAATCTCAGAAAGCAGATGCAGCTGGAATTGAAAACAATGCAGAAAAAGCTTGGCATAACATTTATATACATCACTCACGATCAGGAAGAGGCTCTGACGATGAGTGACAGGATTGCTGTAATGCACAAAGGCATACTTGAACAGGTCTGTTCCCCAAAGGAACTTTATATGAAGCCAAAAACAAAATATGTTGCAGAATTTATCGGTGAGTCAAATATCTTCGAGGGCGTAGTAAAGGACAGAAATAGCGACAACTGCACAGTTGCGATCGAAAGCGGAAACATCCTGTGCAGCGGTGATGGTTATGTTGCAGGACAAATGGTATATGTTTGCATTCGTCCAGAAAAAGTACGGATCACAAGAAAAGCAGGAAGCGGCAATTCACTGCCAGCCGAGATAAAGGAGCAGATATTTACTGGCAATATGATGAAACATATTGCCGTGCTTTCTAACGGACACGAGATAAAAGTTGCAGACATTGCATCCTACAACGATATAAATATCGGTGACAAGGTATATCTTGAATGGGACGCAAAGGACGCTGTAATGATCAAAAATCCGACAGACCCTATGGCCGAAAATTTTGACACATTGCGGGGGGTGCAGTAAATGACAACATCACGCAGCAGGTTCAATTTCACGGCACTTGTATATATTCTCCCACTAACTTTGGCACTTCTGCTGCTGGTGGTACTTCCACTTTTATATGTTGGAGCAATGAGTTTTATGGGACGTGGCGCATACGGCGGCACTATCAGAAGATTTACAGTTGACGCTTATGAGTCTCTTGCAGATTTTACTTATCTCAAAGCCGTAGGAAGATCAATATGTATGGCTCTTAAAAGCTCTGTATTATGCATATTGCTTGGATATCCATTTACCTTTATTGTGGCAAGAAAGTGGAAAAAATCAGGCAAGCTGCTTATGTTTCTGCTCATGATACCTGTTTACACCAGTAGCCTTGCAAGACTATATAGCCTTGTTATAATGTTTAATTCATCTGGCTTGATAAATACTGCTCTTATGAAGCTTCATATCATAAGCTCACCTTTGCAGATGCTTTATACAAACGGCTCGATCACAATTGGGCTTGTACAATATCTTCTGCCGTTTGCAGTAATGCCGTTATATTCATCTATAGAAAAACTTGACGAAGCAACTATCGAGGCGTCTTATGACCTTGGAGCAGGCAAGATAAAGACCTTCATAAAGGTAATTCTCCCTATGACTTTTCCAGGAATAATCGCAGCATTTATCATTCTTTTTGTTCCTGCTATAGGCACATATTTTATTACAGATGTTATCGGCGGTGGAACAGTATATATGATAGGTAACATTATATGCAACCAATTTCTCAGTGCAAGGAACTGGCCTCTCGGTGCAGCACTCTCAGTGTGCGTTGTAATATTCATTCTGCTTATGCTTTATCTTTACAGTAGGATAGGAAACCTTGATGATTTGGGGGCGATGTAAATGAAAAACAGCAAATTTGTAAACAAAATAACGAATGCTTATGTGATACTGATATATGTGTTCGTATTTATCCCTGTAATAGTTATGGTCGCATTTTCATTCAACAGCCTGCCTTCAAATCAGCATTGGGAAAGCTTCACGCTTGATTATTACAGCAAACTGTTTTCTGATAGTGAAATGATCCAAGTACTTATAAACTCACTTACACTGGCAGTAGTAAGTACGCTTGCCGCTATCTTTATCGGCACCCTTGGTGCATATGCGCTTTGCAGGCTTAAATTCAAGGGCCGTTCGTTTCTGAATTTTATGGTTTTTGTACCTATGGTGATCCCAGAAATAGTTATAGCGGTAGCATTTCTTGGGCTTACAGGTGCAGCTGGCATATCAAAAGGCTTTGGGGTTATGGTATGTGCGCATACTATATTCATTCTTCCGTATATTATTGTTACGCTCAAGTCAAGATTTGCAGACTATGATGTTTCTATAGAAGAAGCTTCACTTGACCTTGGTGCAAACCAGATATATACATTCATACACATCATCTGTCCTATGATACTTCCAGGTATTTTTACTGGCGGACTTATGGCATTCTCGCTGTCATTTGACGATCTTATCGTATCAAATTTTCTCAGCAACACGGGATATACCACACTTCCTGTAAAAATATACTCAAATCTGAAGGTAGGTATCTCACCTGAATATAACGCATTGTTCACCATAATACTTGCGGTAATGCTTATAGCTACCGCGGCTATTGCAATAAAAAAGAAAAGAGGAAAGTAAAATGAAAAGAAGAAAATTTTTGGCGTTGACAGCAGCATTGGTATTGGTGGCAACAACCGGACTGGCTTCCTGTGGAAACAATTCAGGCAGCAAAGGCGACACAAAAGAACTTAATATGATTCTCTACCCTGACTATGTCCCTCAATCTGTCATTGACAGCTTTGAAAAAGAAACAGGCATAAAGTGTAATATCGACTATGTTGACAATGATACTCTTATCTATACCAAGTGGTCAGAAGATCCTGAAGGTTATGACATTGGTCAGCCTGCTATTTCTACTCTGCACGCACTTATCGATGCAGATATGCTTCAAGAAATAAGCTATGAAGATATTCCAAACAGCAAATATATTTCCACAGATAAATGTGATATCTCACTGAATGACAATGACAAGAAGTACTCTATTCCATATAACACCACCGACGGTTACACTTGGATATACAACACAAAGACCTGTCCTGTCACTATCACAAAAATGGATGATCTTCTTGATGAAAAGCTTCGTGGGCAGATCGTTACAATGCCTTATTCGTTCATGTGGTATCCGTCAGCACTTATGCACCTTGGATATTCAGACTCCTCTACAGACGAAAAGGAGATTGCTGAAGCAACAGAATGGGTCAAGAAGCTTAATGCGAACGTAAAGGTGTTCGACGGCGCAACACCAAGTTCTTCTGTGAAAAATGGCGAATGCAGTGTCGCTCTTACATTTGCAAGTGACGCTTCAAGAGCGCTTCTTGATGACCCTGATCTTGATTACCTCAAGGTAGATGACCAGACATTTATGCAATGCACACAGTATTGGGTTATTGGAAAGCAATCGCCTAACAGTAAGAATGCTGAAAAGTTTATTGATTATATATGCGACCCTAAAATTTATGCAGAGTGTTTGAATACATACCCTGCTATATCAAATAATGAGGAAGCGCTGAATTATGTTTCCGATGATTATAAGAAAATAGAAGGTATGTTTGAGATCCCTGATGATAAAAAATCATACATTCTCAATTCGGACGTCCCTACTGACGCACTTTCCGCATATGATGAACAATGGAATAAGATCATGTCAAACTAAGGAGTGATCCTACAATGAGCAAAGATTATTCTGAGATAGCATACAAACATACACGTTTTTTTGTTGAAGAATGCGGAGAGCGTATCGCAGGCACTGCACAGATGAACAAGGCAGCAGAACACGCTGTCAAAGTGTTCAGATCTCTCGGCATGAAATATATCCAGCATCATTTTCAAGTACCTGTTTGCAGCACTGAAAAAAGCGTTGTTGAGTTGATCTCAAACAAGCAGATCACACCTCTGCCACATACTAATGTGTGCTTCTGCACAGATACACCAGAGGGTGGCTTAACAGCGGAAGCTGTACTTATACATTCAGACGTCAAGAAAATGGGTGTTATCGGCGAGATCTATCCTATCAGTGACAAGTGTATAAAAACAGATATCAAAGGAAAGATCGTAGTTATAGAGCGAAGCGTTCTTATGGATTACCCAGATATAGACACCTACAAGGTACTTGAAAAATATAAGCCCGCTGCCGTAATATTCACAACAGACGAGTCACAGCAAGGCATACCATATGTGTATTCAAATTTTGAATACAGAGAAGCACAGTATATGCTGCCGTCATTCATAATGAACAAAAATGATGTGAATAAACTGTTCAGCCAAAATGATAAGGTCATACTGCACGTTGAACTAAAAACTCAGGTTCAGAAAAAAGAAAGCACCAATACGATAGGTGTGATAGAGGGTACAGACAAGCAAGATGAAGTGATCTTGATCTCAGGTCATCTTGACTCGGCAGTCAGCAGCAAAGGTGCTGTTGATGATGCAGGTGCAATAGGCACTGTTATGGCATTAGCAGAAAAATACAAGGCTCTATCCGACAAGGGCGTCAGAACACATAGGACCTTGTATTTTGCCTGCTGGTCGGGTCACGAACCTGGTCTGCACGGAAGCAAATACTTTTTGCAGCAAAACCAGGACATTTACAAACGTATAAAATATAATATCAATTACGATATCATTGGAATGGCAACGCCTTATTCCATAACCTATGCAGGCGTAAAAGACTTTGAAGCGATATTTGAAAAGTGCGGCTCAACGTTGGACATTTTTTCCGGACCTGTTCCCTGTGACACACTAAATCTCACATCAAACAAAATCCCTAGTCTTACTATGTCAAACGGTGGATTCGTATGGGGACATACGCCTGCTGATGATATGAAAAACATTGACAAAAGGGGCTTTGATCAGCCTATTGATTTCTCAAGTGAGCTTATAAACTATCTTGACAGCCTTGAAAAAATACCTCAGGGATACACTGATGATATTGAAAAACAGCTTGATATATATGCCACACGATATGGCTGGGATTTCTGACAGGGGGCATATGTTATGAAAATAATTGATCTGAGCGGCGAATATACAGAAAAAATGTGGTATTATGGTGAGCCATATACGCCATACAGCGTAAAAGATCTTGCGTGTGTCGATAAAAATGGTTATATCGCAAGAGAATATACACTGACAGCCCACACAGGCACTCACATAGAAAACAGCGCTCATTGGAGCGAAAATGCACAGGGAACAAGCGAGACCCCTATTGAGAAATTCGCAGGTAACGCTCGGTTACTTTACCTGCCGTTCTCAGAAAGCAAAGAGATAACAGTGAAAAGACTAAAAGCAGCAGGTGCTGATGGTCTTGAAAAAGACGAGATATGTATTATCCGAACAAATTGGGATGGCTTTTGGAACAAAAAAGAATATGTATCTGAAAGCCCATATATTACAGTACCTGCGGCAGAATATCTTGTATCAAAGGGAATAAAACTCGTGGGAATGGACAGCCCTATGATAGGCGATCCGAATGACGGGATCTCATCAGTAGGAGCTGACCTCGTTCTTCCCGACTATAAGTTTTCAGAAGCAGGGATACCGATAATACTTGGTCTTGTAAATTTATCATCTCTGCCTGAAAAGTTCTTTTTTACAGCCTTTCCACTAAAACTGCATAACGGTGAAGGAAGTCCCTGCCGTGCAACCGCAATAACATTTTAAGATAAAGGAGCTATTTATCATGGAATATGAAATTCAGAAATATCTGCATTATGCAGGAATACCAAGTTTTAATCTTTATCCGTACACACAGGATACTGAATGTGCTGACATAACTATAATGGGTGTACCTTTCGATAGTGGTGTTACAAATCGTCCAGGTGCAAGACTTGGACCAAGAGCTATAAGAAATATGAGCCAGCTCACAAACTGCTTTGCCTACCCATGGAGCTACAAACTCAGCGATAAAGCAAAGATCGTTGATTACGGCGATGTAGGATACTATGTGGGTGCAAATACAACGAAGGTAATGCTTGAGGAAACGTATAATACTGCCAAAAAAGTTTTTGAATCTGGCAGCAAACTTCTTACCCTTGGCGGAGACCACACTATTCCATATGGTATGGTCAGAGCTGCAAGCGAAAAGTTTGGAAAACTTGCTCTGCTGCATTTTGACTCTCATCAGGACAGCACTCCGTCCACTGATGGAAATGTATCCCACGCAAACTTCGCATATGACTTACAGGCTGAGGGGTGTATCGACCCGTCACATTCGGCGCAGGTTTTTATAAGAACTGAAATGACTAAATGTGGATATAATATTTTCTATGCTATGGACGCTGTAAACATGGATATGAAAGAGCTAGCTAGACAGTTGAAAGCCATTGTGGGCGATATGCCTGTATACATAACCTTTGATATCGACGCTCTCGATCCCTCGGCTGCACCAGGTACAGGTACGCCTGTTATCGGCGGTCCTACCTCAGCTCAGGCAAGGCGACTACTTTACGAACTGCGTGGTATCAATGTTGTAGCAGCAGATCTTGTAGAGGTGCTTCCCGCATATGACCACAGCGAGATCACCGCACTTGCGGCGGCAACGATCGCACAGGACCTTATGTATCTTATGTATAATAAAGATTAAATCTCGTATCTCCAGCCCATAGTTTTACCTATGGGCTCAAGGTGTTTTTAGGAGTGATAACAAATGAACTGCGAAGATCTAATGAACATTCCCAAAATATATTCAGGAATGAAGCTTATAGCGGGTGGATCAGGAATGTACAGAAACATACGGTGGATATATTTTGCCGATTGTACACAATGTCTTTCAGATGATTTTAAAGTCTCACAGTTGATACACGGAGGAGAACTTGTTATTGTCACAAATGCAGCACTTACAGACAATGATGACAAAATGCTCAGTATGATTGTGGAAATGAACCAAAAGAATATAGCTGGGCTTGTTATAAATGTCGGACAGATATCACCTATGCTGACCGAATACTGCAATGACAACGAACTACCGCTGTTTGAACTGTCCTATGATCTGCACCTCATTGATCTTTCACAGATCGTATGCAAGGCATTGGTGGAAGAAGAAAGCAACACAAACTCGATAGATCAGCTTCTTGCTGCAATAATTTATTCCTCTAATATAAATGACGCTGATATAAAGATACGGGCAGGCTATCTAGGCACTAATATATCGGATAAAAATCATATAGTCGTGCTGAAGTTAAACAAAAACAACAAACTTCAGGACTCTTATGAAAATCTGCAAAGATATATCAGATATGAATTTAAAAACTATGGTTTGCAAAAAATGCTGATGCTCTGGCAAATAGATACAGGCATAATGCTTATCCCCTCGGAGTTATTTAGCCGCGATCTGCTCTCCAATATACTCACAAGGATAATAGACCACATTAGTTCTTACTACGGCATTGACGCAAAGGCAGGGATAGGATCTGCATATGAATACATATCGGAATTAAAGAAAAGCTTTCAGGAAGCTCTGAACTCCATTAAAATATCACACTCTGAAAGTAAAAGTCAGAAAGTATTCTTTTACGATAATCTCGGTATCTACTCGCTTATCGCACAGATAAAAAATGATAAGTTTCTTGATGAATATGTAAATAATCATATAGGCAAACTGATACAATCTGATGTTTTGCAGGAGGGCGACCTTTGCAAAACGCTTGAAGCCTATCTTGATCATAACTGCAACGCTGCCGCAGCAGCAGAGCACCTGTTTATCCACAGGAATACCAATGCGCTATCGTATGGATAAGATCAAAAAGATACTTTGCTGCGAACTTGATGATCTTGACGTCTATCTTGAACTTAAAATGGCGTTTGAGATCAAAAACTATCGTGAAAGTCAAAAAGATCAGTCATAATTTATTGTGTGCATACACCACAATAAAGATTATAAAGACAACACATTGCTGTTATACTGTTTTTTTCTTATAATTATATCAAAGGAAAAAACTTTCCGTAATAAAAGAACAGGAGTGACTTTATAATGCTAAGAAATTCATTGCCAACTATAATTACAGATAAGGTTCCAGGGCCAAATGCCTGTGTACTTTTGAAAAAAAGGGACAACGCACTGCCTAAAGCGCTCTGTGGCTATACATATCCTATATGTATCAAGCGTGGAGAGGGCGCAATGCTCGAAGATGTTGACGGAAACATCTTTCTTGATTTTATCGGAGGTGTCGGCGTTCTCAACATCGGCTACAGCAGGCCTGAGGTCGTGAAAGCTGTTCAAGATCAGGCAGAAAAATATTTTCACTGCATTTTCAATGTGGTGGCACACAGTGGTTACATTGAACTTGCTGATAGGCTCAACAAACTTATGCCATGCAAAGGTGATAAACTGAAAACATTCTTTGCAAACAGCGGTGCAGAGGCAGATGAGAATGCCGTAAAGATAGCCAAAGCATATACAGGAAGAAAAGGCATCATCTGCTTCTCTGGTGCATTCCACGGAAGAACAAATCTTACAATGGCTCTTACAGCAAAAAAATCTTATGCAAAGGGAATGGGTCCTTTCCCGTCTGATATTTACAGAGCTGAGTTCCCTTACCTTTATCATGCACCAAAAGGATATTCTGAACAAGAAGCGATAGCATATTACCTAGACAAACTCAACACTCTTTTTGATGAAGCTGCACCTGCCAGTGATATTGCAGCAATGATAGTTGAACCTGTTCAAGGAGAGGGTGGTTTTGTCCCCGCACCTATCGAATGGGTAAAAGCCGTCAGAAAGATATGCGACGATAATGGTATTTTACTTATTGCTGATGAAGTACAGTGTGGAAACTGTCGAAGTGGCAGATACTATGCCTCAGAATATTGGAAGGAAGCAGGTGCTGCACCAGATATTATAGCAACAGCAAAATCTCTTGGCGGCGGCGTTCCAATAAGTGCAATAACCGCCCGTGAGGAAATTATGGATTCAGTACCTGTGGGAACTATTGGCGGAACATATTGCGGAAATCCTCTTGCCTGTGCTTCTGCACTCAAGGTAATGGATATAATGCTGGAAGAAGATTATGCAGGCAAGGCTGAAGAAATAGGTAAAAAGGCAACTATATTTTTCAGCGGTCTTAAAGAAAAATATGAAGAGGTAGGAGATGTAAGAGGTCTTGGTTCGATGCTTGGCGTGGAATTTGTAAAGACTAAAGCAGAAAAAGAACCAAACGGCGAACTTGTTTCTAAGGTGATTCAGAACGCCCTTCAAATGGGACTTATGCTTGAAAATGCTGGCACACACGGAAACGTTATAAGATTTCTTGTCCCTCTGTGTGTAACAGACGAACAACTTGAAAAAGGCTTTGAGATATTTGAGACCGCTTTGGTAAAAGCAAAGTCTGATAAATAATACAAGAAAAGAGGTATTAAACGTGAGTATGGATTTTAATTACTACCTGCCTGTAAATATTGTTTTTGGAAGAGGAAAAGTCAGCTCTGTTGGAATCATCGCAAGCGATCACGGCAAAAAGGCACTTGTTGTCACAGGAAAAAGCAGCACAAAGCGCTCTGGGTTGCTTAACCGAATTTGCAGTCACTTAAAAAAATCAGGTATCGAATATACTGTTTTTGATAAAGTACCACAAAATCCTCTTACAACGACAGCTGAGCAAGCTGCACGAATAGCAAAAGACAACTGCTGCGATATGGTCATAGGCGTCGGCGGTGGAAGCGTTATGGATTGTGCAAAGGCAGCAGCATTTATCGCAGTAAATGACGGTGATATAAATGACTACATATTCAATCGTCTGAAAAGCGGCAAAGCTCTGCCGATAATACTTATCCCAACGACCTGCGGAACAGGCAGTGAGGGAAATGGATTTGCTGTATTAACAAACCCGGAAAACGGAGATAAAAAATCACTAAGATGCAATGCAATAGTTGCAAAGGCGTCTATCATTGATTCTGAATGTATGATGACTATGCCGAAAAATGTTTTGGCAAGTGTCGGTTTTGATGCCTTTTGTCACTGTATGGAAGCCTATATAAGCCGCATTGCTCAACCATTTACGGATATTATGTGCAAAAAGGCAATGAAGCTTATTGCAGATGATCTTCCAAAGCTTTTTAAGGGTGACAATAATCCAGAGTACTGGGACAAGATAAGTCTTGCAAGCACAATGGGGGGAATGGTCATAAATACCGCAGGTGTTACACTTGCACATGGTATGGAACACCCTGTCAGCGGTTTCAAGAATGCCGTACACGGCAAAGGTCTTGCAGCCATAACCCCTGCAGTAACAGAAGCAAGCATAAAAGGTGACCCACAGAAATTTGCATTTATTTCAAAAGTGTTAGGCGGCAATAATGAGAATGATTGTGCAGAACAGATAACAAAATTTATCGACTCACTTCGTCTTACCTGTACGTTATCAGATTTTGGAGTAAAAGAAAGTGATATCGATATGCTGACAGACAGCTGTATGAAAGTTTCAGCAGCAGGTATATCCTATCATCCCGTAAAATTTGACAGGTCACACATAAGAGATCTATATTTAAAGTCACTGTAAATCAAGCCAAAGGAGTTCTTTCTATGCGCAGATATAAAACATACATTAACGGAGAATGGTTTGAAGGCACTTCGGGAATTGTTCTGAGATCTGTTGATCCTTCAAATAACAAAGAGTTAGGCGAGATAGTGCAAAACAGCAAGGAAGATGTGGAATATGCAATAGAAAGTGCCTCACGTTCCTTTTACAAAACCAGAGAATGGCGTGATCTTGATGTTCAGCAACGAAGCGACAAGCTTCTAAAGATTGCTGATATGATAGAGAGCGAGATTGATGAAATAGCTAAGACAGAGTCAATGGACAACGGCAAGCCCTTGCGTGAAGCGCAGGCAGATGTTGACGATGCTGTGCATTGTTTCCGTTATTATGCAGGGCTTATCCGTACACCAAGCGGTCAAACTTACAATGTAAACAGCAATTTCGGCAATATGCACTCATACACAGTGAAAGAACCAGTGGGTGTCTGCGCACTTATCACACCTTGGAATTTTCCATTTTTGATGAGCGTATGGAAAATAGCCCCTGCACTTGCGGCTGGCAACAGTATAATTTTCAAGCCAAGCTCTGAAACGGTACTTTCGGCATTGAAGCTTTTTGAGATACTTGATAAATGTGATCTACCAAAAGGCACTGCAAATCTGGTCATCGGTTCAGGAAGCACAGTTGGAAATCTTTTAGCCGAAAGCAAAAAGGTAGATATGATAACATTCACAGGCAGCACATCCGTTGGGCAAGGCATAATGCGGGCTGCTGCTGGCAACGTAAAGAAAATAGGACTTGAACTCGGTGGAAAGTCACCTAATATCGTCTTTGCAGACACGGATATCGACAAGACCGTTGAATGGGTAATGATGGGTATATTTTTAAACCAAGGAGAAGTCTGCTGTGCAGGATCAAGGCTGATAATAGAAAAATCGATAAAGGATAAATTTCTAAAAAAACTTGTCGAGAGAACTGATAAGCTTACCCTTGGCGCTCCTCTTAATAACCCTGATATGGGTCCGCTCATATCAAAAAAGCATATGCAGGACGTACTTGGATATATTGAAAAAGGAAAGGCAGAGGGAGCAAAACTTCTTTGCGGTGGATACAAATGTACAGATGGCGATCTTGTCAACGGAAATTTCATCAAGCCTGCCATATTTGACGATTGCACCTCTGATATGTCAATAGTTCGTGAAGAAATATTTGGTCCTGTACTTACTGTGCTGACTTTTGAGACAGAGGAAGAAGCAATAGAATTGGCAAATGATACAGATTATGGACTCGCAGGTGCTGTTTTCTGCAATGATACCGCAAAAGCTCTAAGGGTGATAAAAGAAGTTCGTGCAGGTATAACGTGGATAAACTGCTATAACCCAGCCTTTTCAGAAGCTCCGTGGGGTGGCTACAAAATGAGTGGCATTGGCAGAGAACTTGGTACAAGCGGTCTTGATGAATATCAGGAAACAAAGCAGATAAACATAAATATATCTGGTACACCTCTTGGGTGGTATAACCACTAGATTATACAAACCGCCGCAGGTCACGAATTAATGCGACCTGCGGCGGAATTTTTTATCCCCCTTATTTCAAAATCTCCCCACTTTTTGAAATAACACCCCCTCGCTCCCCACTCCTTATTTCAAAAACACCCACTATCAACGTTTGCGCCCGCAAAATTTACACTTTGTTCACAAAATGTAATCGTTATCCTAAGCAGCCAGCTTAACAAATCGTGGAAATAATGTGGTATAATGACAGTACAAAATAAGTAGTGCAAAAAGCACTACAGAAGAATATGGAGGAATGCTATATGGCATATTGTGGACATTGTGGAAAATACGTCAAAGACGGAACAGAGATCTGCCCTGAATGTGGTTGCTATACCATAGCTAAGTCTGGTACAAAACAAATTGCATCGTCTGGGGCAAACCAAGTTGCATCGACTGAATCAAAACAATTTGCTTTTTGTGACAAATGCGGACAAAAAATTGATGCTACAGCTACTGTATGTTCTCATTGTGGCTGTACGGTACAGCCTCTTCGCCAGCAGAGCAACGCAACTGTTTCAACAGCAGTATCATCTGAAAAAGATTATGAGATTGCATCGATTGTTGGATGTTCTGCAGCTCTCATAGCAGTGAGTTTTATGATTGAGGTTATTTCACTAAATATATTTATAGTAATAACTTTAATGGGCATAATTGCAACAATTTTTTCAGGTTTGGGTCTACGCAAAGAAAGTAAGCGTATTCAATATGAAGTAATTATCGGTTTACTTGTTGGTGTTATTTGTACACTATATGGTCTTATAAAATTTTTATTTTAATATGTAATTTAATTAGGAGGAAAAAATTATGGCTTTTTGTAGAAAATGCGGAAAAGAAATTGATGACGACGCAGTAATGTGCGTACATTGCGGCTGTGCGACCGAAAAGGCAGCACGAACAAACGCAAACCAAAACCCTGACTATGACCCTTATTCAGGTGCAGACTTTGTGGAAGTACTTCTTAGCGTGCTGATACCTCTTGCTGGAATCATAATGTACTTTGTAAAAAAGGATACCCGTCCAAAAGCCGCTAAAACTTGCCTTTTGGTGGGAATCATCACCTGGGCACTAGGATTTATCGCAATGTCTGTCCTTTAGGAGGAATGTAAATGAAATACTGTGGAAAATGTGGAGCACCACTTAATGATAACCAGTCTGTATGTATGAAGTGCGGCTGCCCTGTCACGTCACAAGGCAGTCAGGCAGCCAAAGCAGAAACACAAGGTCTGAACGACAAACAGAAAAAAACAATCGCATTTGCTTTCATAGTAGTTATCATTGCTTTGGTGGTCATGTATATTATTAATGTTTCTGACGGCAGTGCACTTGTTGCAAGAAAGTTTAACAGCACTATAAGTCAGGCAGAAAAAGACGGCAAATTCAATAGCCTTTCTTTCACATTTGATCTGACCGGCAGTCCTGAAGTGCTCGACCACACAGGCGATGTATACTTTGTATACTCGGCAGCCAAAACCAGCACAGACATTGGCAACTATAGTGAAAACTCAGAAGACGGTTTGGTGTTCATTATCAGGATACATAGCTATCTGACAGGAAGATGCTCAATGGTATCAGTTGTGCCCGTAAACGGACGACCTGACCAGACTTATATTAATACTTGGAAACAAATATACGGAGGTTACACAAATTAGGAGGAATCAATTATGGCTTTTTGTAGAAAATGTGGAAAAGAAATCGATGACGATGCAGTGATCTGCGTACATTGCGGCTGTGCGACCGAAAAGGCAGCACGACCAAGCACAAACCAAAACCCTGACTATGACCCTTATTCAGGTGCAGACTTTGTGGAAGTACTTCTCAGTTTGCTGATACCTATTGCAGGTATCATATTGTATGTTGTCAAGAAAGATACACGACCAAAAGCGGCAAAGACTTGTCTTATAACAGGTGTTGTCACTTGGGCGATCTGCTTTATATTAATGACAATACTTGGTTCAATGTAGTCGAAAACCTATGAAAAAGCAAATGTTTCATGGTTAAGACAAATTTAAAATAATCAAAATTTGATAAACATTATAAATGTTTAAAAGGAGGATTTATATATGGCATTTTGCGGAAAATGTGGAAAAGAAATAGACGATGAGGCTAAGTTCTGTCGCTATTGTGGAAATAAGGTTGAGATGATCAATAATGCTCCTATCAGCAACGCTAAATCAATGCTAAAAGAAATTGACACGGAAGCATCAAAAGCTGAAAATAAAGAAGCCGACAACAATCCTAATGCTTCTTTAATGTCCGAAAATGGCATTGCCGTAAAAAAGAAAAGATCTAAAGCACCATTGATCATTACTGTAATAGTGGTTATTTTGGCTGGATTATTTGTAGCTTTTTGGTTTTTGCTTAAACCTATTCTATTTAAAGATGACACCATCGTCAAAAAAAACCTTTTTAATGACGGTTTGTTAAGTGCGATATCAGAAAAAGGCGGACAATGGGGATACATCAACACAAAAGGTGAATTTGTAATTACTCCTCAATTTGATGCAGTAACAGAGTTTTCGGACGGATATGCATCAGTATCTGTAGGTGGTAAATGGGGAATCATAGATAGCAGTGGCAGTTATGTTGTATCACCACAATATGGCTATATTTCACGTTTTTCAAAAGGTGTAGCCGTAGTTGTCAATTTTGATGTAGATGACGATGGAAATGATAAGTATGGATTGATCGATACAAAGGGCAAATTACTTCTTCCAATAACATATGACGAAATCGGCAGCAGCAATTTTGATGAATTAAATTCAGACGGTTTAAATTTCGATGATGATACTGATATTTTCCGTATAGAATCAAATGAAAAATATGGATATGCAAACACCAAAGGCGAGATCATAGTTAATCCTACATATGATAGTGCAGGTTCATTTAGTGAGGGCTATGCTGATGTTTGCAACAATGAAAAATATGGATTTATAGACCAAAAAGGTAAGCTGGTCATTCCATGTCAGTATGATAAAACTTTATCATTTAAAGAAAACGTTTGTGGCGTTTGTGTTGGCGAAAAATGGGGAGTTATAAACAAAAAGGGTAAATATATCGCAAATCCAAAGTATGACTCAATGTCAAGTTATTCAGAAGGGTATGCGGCAATTAAAAAAGATGATAAGTGGGGGTATATTGATACCAAAGGCAAAGAAGTTATTAAGACGAAGTATGTTGTTGCATACAGTTTCATAAACGGAAAAGCTGTAGTTGAAGATTCAAAAAATAAGTTGGGTATAATAGATACAAACGATAAATGGCTAAAAGCGATAAAATATGACATTTATCCAATTCATCCACGTCTTTCTGAGGACATTTATTCTATTGAAAAAGATGGGCTTTGTGGAATGATGAACAGCCAAGGAAAAGAGCTTGTCAAACCGACATATGATAATATTCAACCTTCATCATATTATGATAAAAGGTTCGTATTCTCATACGGCGGCAAAAAAGGGTATCTAAATGAAAATGGCGACGTTTGCATAGGCAATAAATATATAGATTGCTCTGTTTTCTACAGTGATAAATATGCTATAGCATATAATGACAATAAAACCATGTCAATTATAGATTCATCAGGTGATACTTTAAATGATAAGGAATACTATGGCTTGTGCGGTAAAAAGATAGACTACTGTCAGTATGATAACTGCTTTAATAAAACACGGACCTCTGACAGTGATTTTTTGGGCATTACTCAACCCGAAAAGTATTGCGGTCAGGATATTGCAAGAAGTATGTTATACGATATAAATAATGAAATCTCAGATATGGCAGTTGACGGTGAATCAAACAGTGATGGCATTATAAAAATTATTGATTGTTCAGACACAAATAATATGGACCGCATAAGTAAATGTGCGGCTGATAGTTGTCGCGGCAATGTAACAAAAGGATATGCTTTGGTCGTGTATGTTCCGAGTATTGATGAAGTCTGTGTATTTTGGGGACATGATAAAGATAAAGATCTAAACGTTGGTGCATATTCATCAAAATCCGGCTCTATACAAAGTAGTTTTGAGGGATTGTCACTTCAATCTATTTATAACTGGATAAGTGCCGAATACTTCTGATTGTTAAATGGAAAACTAGTTTAAAATAATCAAAATTTGATAAACATTATAAATGTTTAAAAGGAGGATTTATATATGGCATTTTGCGGAAAATGCGGAAAAGAAATAGACGATGAGGCAGTTGTATGTGTACATTGCGGCTGCCCTGTCACATCACAAAGCAGTCAGGAAGCCAAAGCAGAAACACAAGGTCTGAGCGACAAGCAGAAAAAAATAATCGCATTTGCTGTGGTTATTTTGGCTGGATTATTGGCAGCTTTTTGGTTTTTCGTCGAATCGTATGATCCCACAAGTGGTTATGAAGAAGAACAAAAATTAAAGCAAGAAGAGATAGAACGTCTTAGTCCATTAACTGATGATCTTAGCAAAAGTACAGAAGAGTTGGAAAAAAAGTCCGAAGAACTGTTGGCTGAAGCTGGAAGTATGGATTATTGATAATACCAAATGATACACATCACACTTTTTTCATAGAGGACTTCCCAGCCGATAAAAAAAAGCGAGCCACCCCAGCTCGCTTTTTTCCTGCATAAATTCCCCACCTCTGCAAATAATATTACTGCAATTTTGAAAAAACAACGGAGGTCATAAATATGAAAGCAACAGGAATTGTCCGCAGGATCGACGATCTCGGCAGAGTTGTCATACCTAAAGAAATAAGGCGCACCATGCGTATCCGTGAGGGCGACCCGTTGCAGACAACGTTGAAAAGCGAACTCGATTACCTGCTTGTGCTCCTCAGATTGGCGGATAGGCTGTACATAAAATAATGTGAGAAAAATATGTAAGTGGCTTGACACATTGATAAAAATATGTTATTTTATATTTGTAACTTAAAATACGTTACAAATGTAAAAAGGTGAGCATATGAAAGAATACTTAGAAAAAACTTTAAGACAAAGAGTTACGATCAAAGAAAACAACGACTTGTACGATAAACTTCCGCTGGCTTTTAAGGGACGATATGATATCTTAAATGTCGAAACCAACGGAATGGGCTGGCTTGCAATTCAACCAAAGAACGATATCGGACTTGTTGCTCTCCGAAAGGACAGGGCTAAAGTACAGAATATTTCAGGACTGAACTGTGCCATATTTCTTAGATCCACCACCCCTTATATAAAGGAAAAACTTATAGAGGACGGTATCCCCTTTGTGCTGAAAGACAAGCAAATATATTTGCCGTTCATTGGCTGTCTGCTTTCAAATTCGGGCGAACGTGATATCGCACCTGTCGAGCTTATTTCATTTCTGACGCAAAAGCTAATACTTACTGCGATATACGAAAAGTGGGAGAAGGTAACAGTATCAACAGCAGCCGAAAAACTGGGCGTATCAAAAACGTCAGCAAGCAGATGTTTTGATGAAATAGAAGACCTTAATGTGAATATTCTTGACACCAAAGGCAAGTCACGAGCTATTACAATTCCGCCTGATGTAAAGCAGTTGTGGAAACAGATAAAGCATATTCTAAGAAACCCTGTTATCAGAAGATATGCTTTTCCAAGTGATATTCACTTAGAGAAAAAAGCCGGCATTACAGCTTTGTGTGAGTATTCATTGTTGTCAGATAATGACTTTCCTACCTATGGGGTGATGAAAAAAGAGCTGGCTGACACAGAAATAAAAAAGCTTAAACAAATCCGCAGAGGAGAAGAAATTGGCTGTGTAGTTCTTGAGCTTGGCTATTTCATTGACTATGGACAGAAGTCGATACAAGACCCCTTGAGCGTAGCTTTATCATTGACCGATGAAGAAAAGCAGGACGAAAGAGTAATGATATCTATAAATGAAATGTTGGAGGAATATGTGTGGTAAAAGGATTAGACACTTTCAGAAATCATTTTGCTGGATATGAAGAACAGTATGTTCTTATAGGCGGTGCTGCCTGTGATATTGTATTTGAAAGCAACGACGCATCTTTTAGGGCGACAAGAGATCTTGATATGGTTCTTATCGTTGAGGCTCTCACGCCTGAATTTGGAGAAAAGCTTTGGGAGTTTATTGAGATCGGCAGATACAGAAACAAGGCCACGAATGGTCAAAAGCCGCAGTTTTACAGATTTGATAAACCTGAAGATGACACATATCCGAAAATGATAGAACTTTTTTGCAGGAATGATTTTGAACTCCGTGAGATGACAGGGATAACGCCGATTCACATAGATGATTCTGTTTCAAGCCTATCAGCAATACTGCTTGATGATGAGTATTACAAAGCCTTGATGGACGGAAGAGTTGTGCGAAATGGTTTATCCGTTCTCCGTCCCGAGTATCTTATTTTGTTTAAAGCAAAGGCATTTCTTGACTTAAAGGAGAGAAAAGATAATGGTGAATCTGTTGATTCCAGCGATATCAAGAAACACAAAAAGGACATTTTGAGAATAACTGCTGAACTTGTACTTGAAAGCATATCAGAATTACCTGCAACAGTAAAAGCGGATATTGACGCTTTTATCGGCTCGCTGGAGCAAGAACCATTTGACAGCAATTCATTGAAAAGCTATGGGTTAAAAAATGATGATGTGATAGAGGTGTTACATAGGATTTTTGGATGATAGAGTAGTTCTGAAATGTTATGGCAAACCTTTTATATACGTGTATTATTCCGATAAAAAGGATGACCGTGGTATAAACCGCAGAGTGAGTGTTCATATTATGGGTGCAAAGACCGGGATAAATCCACTTCACATTTAATGACAAAAAACGATTTGGCAGTTGAAATCTGCAAGGAAATGGTGTATAATTATTGTAATATATGTCATTATGACGGAAAGGCTGATTAAATGAGCGATCGCCGATCTCTTGTTATTATCAAAGGTGAAGTAAAAAATAATGTAAGTGATTATGATGATTCTTCTTTGTACACAGTTGATGTTTATTTTGAAAATGGCAAAAAATACACATATAAAAAAGACAATGTTCAAATACTCACTGATCCTGTTAAAGTTGATCCTGATGACTTAAAGTTTGTCACAGCTGCTGGAAAGGAGCTTGACCACATACAGCATGCAGAATGTTATTCAGGGAATTTTGTACGTTATTACAAATTTTATTTCTTGGGTGGCAGGTGCGAGGTATATTCATCGAAAGAGCTTAAAATTCATGAAAATGCTGCGTCAACCCCTGCAGCACGAAATTTGCTGGATTATTACAAACTGATATCAAAGAAGATAGGTTTGCATGCTAATGACGGAACAAATATACTGTACAATCAACTTAATAAGATCTCTTTTGTGGATAAAAACACGGTACTGGCTCGGTATATTGAGCCCCAAAAGATATATGTAAAAAGTCCGAAAGATACTGTTATATTTCCGTTTGGCTGCAATTCAAGCCAGATGACAGCGGTCAGCAATGCCGTTGCCAACAAGATAAGTATCATTGAAGGACCTCCAGGGACGGGCAAAACACAGACTATTTTAAATATAATAGCCAATGCTCTTATAAACGGAAAAAATGTTGCCGTAGTTTCAAACAACAATTCCGCTACGGATAACGTATTTGAGAAACTTCAGAAATATGGTTTTGATTACATTGCAGCTCAGCTTGGAAACAGCAGCAACAAAGCTGATTTCATAGAAAACAAGCAGTCTGATTATCCTGATTTTTCAAAGGATATACTTTCAAAAGATGAGATGAAAGCTCTAAGCAATGAAATATTTTCTTTGGAGGCTGATCTAAAAAAGCTGTTGGAATATGAAAATCTCATTGCACAGCACAAACATGAGCTTTCTGAACTACAGACTGAAAAGACTTACTTTGATAACTATTATTCCTCCACATACGACAGCGATGTTGTTAAGGTTTATAAGAAACATTTTAATTCGTCAACGGCTATTGAGATGTGGGCAGAGCTGGAGGATATGCAGAAAAAGGACAGGCATATTGGATTTTTCTTTAAGCTGAGGCTAGTGCTGCATTATTTAATATTAAATTTTTCGCTCTTCAAGCGGGATATAAATGATATTATCCCTGTGCTGCAAAAGCTGTATTATGAATACAAAGAGGAAGAGCTTACAAAAGAGATACACAAGCTGGAAAAGAGTCTTGTTGGCTGTCATTTTGACGATAAGCAAAAGGAGCTTTCGGGAAAGTCTGTTGCTCTGCTGAAGGCTGCTTTGGCGAAGAGGTATTCGGAAAACGGTAAGAGAAGAAGATTTACAACGGACGATCTGTGGCGGTCACCGAAAGATGTGCTTAATGAATACCCTATTATACTCAGTACCACTCACTCTGTTCGCAGCAGTCTAAAAGATATTGTATATGATTATGTGATAGTTGACGAATCATCTCAGGTGGATCTGGCAACGGGAGTACTTGCAATGTCAAGTTCAAAAAACATTGTTATTGTGGGAGATCTAAAACAGCTGCCAAATGTCATAACTGAGGAAACAAGAAAAAAGATAACTGCAATATCGGACAGTTCTGCAATCGAAGAAAAATACAGATATGAGGATAACAGCTTGCTTTCTTCTATAATAAAGGTAATTCCCGACGCTCCGAGAACGCTGCTGCGAGAGCATTACCGCTGTCACCCAAAGATAATAGATTTTTGCAACAAGAAATTCTACAATGATCAGCTTATCGTAATGACGGAGGACAATGGCGAAAAGGACGTTCTAAGGGCTTATGTAACCGTTAAGGGAAATCATGCAAGAGGACGTTACAATCAGCGACAGATAGACGAGATAAAAAACACTATTATTCCTGAGCTGAACTCAGACGATCTGGGTATAATCGCTCCGTATAATGCACAGACCTCTGCACTGACAAAGGATCTTGCCAATGACATGGACATATCAACGGTACATAAATTTCAAGGCAGAGAAAAGAATGATATAATAATTTCGACGGTAGATAATGAGATAACGACATTTACAGATGACCCTAATATGCTGAACGTTGCAGTATCGAGAGCGAAGAACAGGTTAAGGCTTGTTGTTTCGGAAAACGAGAGCAATGAAAAGACCAACATAGGCGACCTGCTGAAATATATCCGCTATAACAATTTTGAGGTCATAAACAGCGAGGTGTACTCTGTGTTTGATATGCTATACAAGGGGTATGAGCATAAGAAAAAGGAGTATTTATCATCTAAGAATAAGAAGAAAATATCCGAATATGATTCTGAAAATCTTATGTACTCTGTAATAGAAGATGTTTTGTCACAGGACAGATTTTCAAAGCTTGATGTAGTTGCACATCAGCCTTTATGTGCTCTTATATATGACCCGCACAGATTGACAGATGATGAATGCAGATACGCTATGAATTTTGCGACACATATTGATTTTCTGATTTTCGGCAGACTGGACAAAATGCCGGTTCTGGCTATTGAAGTAGACGGATATGCTTTTCATGGTAAAAATTCTGATCAGCACAAACGTGATATGATGAAGAACGCTATACTTCAAAAATACGCAATACCGATAATGAGATTCAGCACGACAGGCAGCGGTGAAAAAGAGCGACTTGAAACTGAACTGGATAGAATATTATTTGATGTAAAATCTTAAAATAACGAATATATGAGTTTTCACACGAAAATATCCGCCGCAGGACCCACAAGTCCCCTGCGGCGGTTTATCTTCATATACAAACCCAACCCCCACACAAACTCTCTCGCTCTCCCCTACTTCGATAACCTCCGAAACTCCGGCGAAGAAACACCATAAGTGTCTGCAAAGACCTTTGCGAATTTTCCTTGATTTTCATACCCCACCGCACTTGCTATCTCGATGACCTTGAGATTGGTGGTCTACAGCAGTTCAGCCGTCTTTTCCATTCGCTTCTTGCGGAAGTAGTTCAAATAACTGTCGCCAAGGATACCTTTCACATAGAACTTGAACCTGCTCTCGCTAACGCCGAACCTTTCCGCCAATTCTTTTGCCGTTATGCGAGTTGTCAAGTCGCTGAGTATCAGCGTTTCAGCCTCCTTGACCATAGCTATCTGTGAGCGTGTGAAATAGGTGTCCGTTTTCATCACGCAAAATATCAAGGTCTAGATAGAGCTGTATCCCCTCGTACAGACTTCTTGGATAGTAAAAATCCTTTGTGGGCATTACTGTACTTATGCAGACTTGATTTTCCTTAACAATGGCATACCGATTCTTGGCTAGAGAAACATCACATCGGCCGTGGATACAAAAATTGACTATCAGCATTCGCTCTCCAAAGATCGAGCTGTCTCCTTTTTCCCAGCTGCTTGTGTAAATCTCATTGAATGAAAGTCGAATACCAAGTGCCAATGTGTAAAGAGTCAACTGTCCCTCGGCTCCTTTATGAAATATTGGTTTTTGACTTAGAATTTCCATAATACTATTATAGCATCAACAAACTAGATTCGCTACTAAACGGGCTTAAATTCAGTAAATGGATTTTACAGTATTCTTTTTTTGTAGTACATTATTATGCAGTTATAGTTTACTAACTACATAACAATGAATCGGAGGAAGTAATATGAATGCGATAGCACTTTCCGATGCAACTGCTGGCAGTAGGTATTGCATTTGTGAGATAAAAGAAGAAAACCGCTTAGTCAACCGACTGTCCTCAATGGTTCTGCTCTGCGAAAGTACCATTGAGGCATGTCAGAATCATAAAAAAAACAGCCAGTTCTGATATTTGCAAGAGATACACTTGTTGCAATCGGTCGTGAAGAAAGTAAAAAAATCATGGTAGGAGTTGCCGACAAATGAGTAACTGTGAAAACGGTCCGTCAAACAAAAACTGCAAGTACCACGGTAGCAGTCAGCTTTATAAAAAGGACGGAAACACTCCCGTTATCGCCCTGCTTGGTCAGCCGAACTCAGGCAAATCCACTATTTTTAATATGATGACAGGCTCTCATCAACACGTCGGCAACTGGCCGGGCAAGACGGTAGACCAAAAAGAGGGCGAATGTAAATGGAACGGCAAGCGTTTGATAATCGCCGACCTCCCAGGCAGCTACTCTCTTTCCGCCGGCTCAGATGAGGAAGTCATCACACGGGACTATATCGCCGCAGGAAACGTTGACCTTGTGGTAGTTATGGCTGACGCCTCACAATTAAAACGCAGCCTGTATATGTTGGCGGATTTTGTTGGAATGAAAGTTCCTGCCATTCTTGTCCTCAATATGATAGATGTAGCCAAGGGTCAGGGCATTGTCATTGATACAGCCGCACTTTCTGAAAAGCTCGGCGTTCCTGTTGTTACAATGTCTGCCATACGGAAAAAGGATTATCGTGTACTTTACGAGAACATTGAAACTGCCCTGACGCAAAAGCTGAAACAAGTCCTTTTTTCATTGTGAAATTATTCCAAGTTTTTATCCTATTATATTGAAAAAGAGTAGATTATGTGGTATAATAAAGACTAAAGTTGTCTTTTTAAATATAGGGGAGAAAAATGCTATGAATATTATTAATAATATCACCAATACGCTTAAAGATGATTTATCTGTCGAGATCAAAAAAGGCAGTAAAATTTCCATTGCTGCCGCCTGCTTTTCAATCTATGCATTCCAGGAATTAAAGAAACAGCTGACATCTATTGATGAACTGCGTTTTATTTTTACTTCGCCGACTTTTACTAATGAAAAGGCTAAAAAAGAAAAGCGTGAGTTCTATATTCCTAGGCTAAATCGTGAACGCAGCCTCTATGGAACAGAATTTGAAATAAAACTTAGAAATGAACTTACCCAAAGAGCTATCGCTAAAGAATGTGCAGATTGGATAAAGAAAAAAGTAACGTTTAAATCAAATATAACAAATGACAATATGGCAGGATTCATAAATGTTGACGATACAACATATATGCCAGTCAATGGATTTACAACAGTTGACCTTGGTTGTGAACGTGGGAACAATGCCTATTTAATGATAAATAAGTTTGAAACTCCATTCAGCTCATCGTATATCGACCTGTTTGACGAACTATGGAATGATAAAACCCGTTTGCAAGATGTTACTGATGAGGTAATTGACAATATAACAACTGCCTACACCGAAAACTCCCCTGACTTCATTTATTTTGTTACACTCTACAACATCTTCAATGAATTTCTTGAAGATATCTCTGAAGATGTTCTGCCTAATGAAGCTACTGGTTTTAAAGAAAGCAAGATATGGGGTATGTTATATAACTTTCAGAAAGACGCCGTTCTTGCTATTATAAATAAGCTTGAAAAATATAATGGCTGTATCCTTGCTGACAGCGTAGGCCTCGGAAAAACTTTTACCGCATTAGCTGTGATAAAATACTATGAAAGCAGAAACAAAACCATTCTCGTTTTGTGTCCTAAAAAGCTCGCAAATAACTGGAACACCTATAAAGATAACTATGTCAATAATCCCATAGCGTCTGACCGCTTGAACTATGATGTTTTGTATCATACTGATCTGAGCCGAACATCAGGAGAATCTAATGGCATAGACTTAGGTCGCTTAAATTGGGGCAACTATGATCTTGTGGTCATTGATGAATCACATAATTTTAGAAATGGCGGAAAAATTGTTGATGACGATGACAGTGACAGCAAGCTTAATCGTTATGCAATCTTAATGAAAAAGGTCATTCAGTCAGGAGTTAGAACCAAAGTGCTTATGCTATCAGCAACGCCTGTTAATAACAAATTTCTTGATTTAAAAAATCAACTTGCCCTTGCTTATGAAGGCCATACCGATTACATTGACGAAAAACTAAACACCAAACGTTCTATTGACGACATATTCAAGAACGCCCAAAAAGCGTTCAACATATGGAGCAAGTGGGATCCGTCCGAAAGAACAACTGAAAGCCTGCTGAAAATGCTTGATTTTGATTTCTTTGAAGTCCTTGATAGCGTCACTATTGCAAGATCAAGAAAACACATTCAGAAGTTCTATGACACAAGTGCAATAGGTACATTTCCAAAAAGGCTTAAACCTATTTCGCTGCAACCAAACCTTACTGATATAAAATCAGCGATAAATTATAATGAAATATTTGATCAGCTTATGCAGCTATCATTGACGATATACACACCGTCACATTATATTCAGCCTAGTAAAATGAGCAAATATTCTGAACTCTACGGAGACAACAAGGTAAACGTAGGGTTCACACAGGCTAATCGTGAACAAGGAATACGCAGACTTACCGCTATCAATCTTATGAAACGTATGGAGAGTTCTGTTTATTCTTTCAATCTTACACTAAAACGAATAAAAGAACTTATAACCAATACTATCAGCACCATTAACAAATTTGATAAACACACAAGTTCAGTACTAAATATGACAGATATCTCTTGTGTTGATGATTTTGACTTGGAAGATCAAAATAACGACGAGTTATTCTCCTTTGGTCGAAAAGTTAAAATTGATCTTGCCGATATGGAGTGGCTTGAATGGAAAGAAAGTCTTGAAAAAGACGCTGAAATCCTTGATCTGCTCACATATATGGTAGGTGATATAACAGCCGAGCACGATTCAAAACTGCAGGAACTTTACAAAGTTATAGATAAGAAAATAACAAACCCTATAAACGAGGGAAACAGAAAAATTATAATATTTACTGCCTTTGCAGATACAGCTGACTATCTCTATGAACACGTCAGCAATTATGTAAAAGAAAAATTTGGACTTAACACAGCAATAATCACAGGTACTGTTGACGGCCGCACCACAGCGGATCTCAAAAAGACTGATTTAAATACTGTACTCACCTGCTTTTCTCCTGTTTCAAAGGACAGAGATCTCTTTGAAAATATGCCGAAAACAGATATTGATATTCTCATAGCTACTGATTGTATTTCCGAGGGTCAGAATTTACAGGATTGCGATTACCTTGTCAATTATGATATACATTGGAATCCGGTGCGTATTATACAGCGTTTTGGACGTATAGACCGTATCGGCAGCAAAAACAAAGTTATCCAGCTCGTAAACTTCTGGCCTAATGTCACTCTTGATGAATACATAAACCTCAAATCCAAGGTTGAAACGAGAATGAAGATCGTTGATATGACCGCCACGGGTGACGACAATATACTCAGCGAGGAAGAAAAAACAGACCTTGAATATCGTAAAGCACAGCTTAAAAAGCTTCAGGAAGAAGTTGTTGATATCGAGGATATGTCAAGCGGAATTTCCATAATGGATCTTGGGCTTAATGAATTTAGGCTTGATCTTCTTGAATATGTTAAACGTCACCCTGAGATAGAAAAAGCTCCGTTCGGGCTTGACTCAGTTGTGCCTGCGTCAGAGGACGCACCTCCCGGGGTTATCTTCGTATTGAAAAATCGCTCTGACAGCGTAAATATTGATAATCAGAACAGACTTCACCCATTTTATATGGTTTATATAGCAGATGACGGCAACGTTGTCTGCGATCATCTTTCACCAAAAGCAATGCTTGATAAAATGCGTTTCTTATGCAAGGGAAAGTCTGAACCTATACCACAAGTGTATAAAAAATTCAATAAAGAAACTAAAGACGGAAAAGATATGTCAAAATTCTCTGAGCTGCTCGGCAAGGCGATAGCCTCTATTATCGAGGTCAAAGAAGAAAGCGATATCGACAGCTTTCTTGGTGGTGGACAAATAAGCTTTTTGTCCAACGATATAAAAGGTCTTGACGATTTTGAACTTATCTGTTTCCTTGTTATCAGATGAGGTGATTATATGCTGGGACTTCCTAAATCAACAGAAATGAGCAAGCAGTTGCCTAAAAAAGCTATTTACACTAAATTTCAAATGAACACCGCCGCAAAGGACAAAATAGACGCTGACATTTCGAGGATAACTATTGTCAATGAAATAACGGCTGATAAGGTAAATATCCCTGCGGGTGAAAACGTTCAAAGTTTCTTTGTGTTGCTTGTAACGCTAAAAAGAAGAAATTTTGATGAGAAGAATATAGCTATGCTGTCAAAACTCATACCGCAGAATATACTGTTTATCCTCGAATATGAGGACAGTTGCAAGCTTGCGATATATCACACCAAGCTTATGCAAACACAATGGCGGTCTGCCGATCAATATAGTATTGAGCTCAAAGGTATCGACCTTGACAAGGTGTGGGAAAACATTGTCGCACAGATAGGCGGCATAACTATTGCGGGCAACAACACTCTTGATGAGCAGATACAGCTTGATGAAAGCCGACAAAAGCTTGAAAAAGAAATAGCTAAACTTGAAAAGCTTGCAAGGGCTGAAAAACAGCCTAGAAAGAAATTTGAGTTGGTGCAGCAGCTTAGGAAACTTGAATTTGAATTAAGGAGAATGGCGAGTGGAAAAAATAATTGATCTATTAAAAGTCCTACTTGGAAAACACTTATATCCCGCAATAGGTTCGATAGCAATGGCTATTCTTTTTGTAGCTTTAAAACCTAACCTGTTTGGTATTGAAAAACGAGTTGGAAAGACATTATATGGTGTATTAGTTTTCTGTATTTTCTTTTTAATTTTTGAACTTACTAAATATATTTCTAAATCATATAAAACTTGCCAAGCAAACCAAAAAGCATATCAACAAGAGCAAGAACTTAATAAACAAAAACAAGAACGTCAACGAAAATTACAGGAAGAAAATGAACTTTGTGCACTTGAACGTTTGTGGGACTTTGTCGATACTTTTGATTACGAAGAAAAAGAGTCTCTTTTGCAATTTATAAAAAGCGGCAATAAACCAATTGAAATAAAAGGCTTTATATGTCCTGCATATTTTAGTGACAGCAGACTTGTAGTCCATACTACTAAAAATGCAACAAAAAACAATCCTCGTACTGCAAAAACAATAACAATCTATAAGTTAAGAGATGACTTTTATCAGACATTAAAACTATCATACGAAAAATATCACAGAATTTCACATTTTGACTTGGAGGAACACTAAATGACAAAACTTAAAATGCGTACCCAAAACAAAGCTGACGAGAACTATAAAAAGCTCTCTGAGCTGTTCCCTAACGCAGTTACCGAAACAATAGATGAAACCACAGGCGAGGTCGTCCGTGCCATTGACAAGGACGTGCTTATGCAGGAAATAAACACCCACGTTGTTGACGGCAAAGAGGAACGTTATCAGTTCACTTGGCCTGACAAGAAAAAATCTGTACTGCTCGCAAATTCTCCTATTGCTGAAACTCTCCGCCCCTGCCGTGAGGAAAGCGTTGACTTTGACAACACGGAAAATCTCTACATAGAAGGCGATAACCTTGATGTTCTCAAACTTTTGCAGGAAACTTATCTTGGCAAGGTCAAAATGATATACATTGATCCTCCATACAACACAGGCAATGACTTTGTCTACAATGATGATTTTGCAGAAAATACTGACGATTATCTTGATCGCAGCGGACAGTTCGACGAAGACGGCAACCAACTTTTTCAGAACACCGAAAGCAACGGCAGATTTCATACCGATTGGCTCAATATGATATATCCAAGGCTTAAAATTGCAAGAAATTTGCTTTCTGATGACGGCGTTATTTTTATTTCGATTGATGATAATGAATTAGAGAATTTAAGGGATATATGCAATGAAATTTTTGGCGAATGTAATTTTATTGCTCAAATTAATATAATTACAGGAGCAAATCAATCAGGAGAAGGAGTACTGATACAAAAAAATGTAGAATACTGTTTAGTATATTCAAAACTAATTGATTTTGCAAAGATTTTTAGAGTAGATAAAACTGAAGAAAGTTACCGAAACTTAAATGATGCACCAACACCTTTTGAAACAAGATTGGATATGGGTTACACAATATATTATAATGAATTATCAAATGAGATTATTGCTAAATTTGATTATGATAAGTCCAAAATAAGTACTAATGATGCCTCACAGATCTATACAGATGATGTTGAACTTATAAATCGAGGATTTATACCAATTCGACCCGGAGTTAGAAATGGTAAATTACATAGATGGAGATGGGGCATTGATACATTTAATGAGCGAAAGCAAGAAATTAAGATTTTTAAATCTGGTAATAAATACACTCCCAAATTTCTTCAATCAGGATATAATGCACCAAAAAATGTATTGAATTATTCGGTAGGAACAATTGAGTTAAAGAAGTTATTTGATGGTGTATCTGTGTTTGACTATGCGAAAAGCACTAAATTATTGACATATATTGAATCAATAGGTTCCGACAAAGATTCCATAATCCTTGACTTTTTCAGCGGATCTGCCACAACCGCTCACGCAGTAATGCAGTTAAACGCAGAAGACGGCGGACACCGCAAATTCATTATGGTACAACTTCCTGAAAAGACAGACGAGAAAAGCGAGGCTTTCAAGGCAGGCTATAAAAACATATGCGAAATAGGCAAGGAACGTATAAGACGAGCAGGCAAGAAAATAAAAGCTCAGTTAATGGCTGAGGGAAAAGAAACTAGAGATATTGCCGAGAAAAAAGCACAGGGCAATGCAGTAGCCACTAGTAAAGCCTATTGGATTGATTCACCAGAGTATAAATCTGCTAATAAGCAAATGGCTAGTGACCTTGACACAGGTTTCCGTGTTCTCAAACTCGACAGCACAAATATGAAAGACGTCTACTATAATCCTGCCGAAATAACCATTGATACCATAATGGGAACGGTGGATAATATCAAAGAAGACAGAACTCCCGAAGACCTGCTTTTTCAGGTTATGCTTGATCTTGGCGTTCTGCTTTCAAGCAAAATAGAGCAAAGCACTATCGGCGGCAAAACTGTTTTCAATGTCGAAGACAGCTATCTTATCGCCTGCTTTGATGATAATGTTACAGACGAAGTGATAACTGCGATAGCAAAGCAAAAGCCATATTATTTTGTTATGCGTGACAGCTCAATGGCAAATGACAGCGTTGCAACAAACTTTGAGCAGATATTTGCAGCTTATTCGCCTGATACAGTTAGGAAGGTGCTGTGATGAATATTGACTTGTTTGAAGATAAAGATGCTTGGAAAAAGCTTGATACAAAATCTCTGATGAAGATTATCCCAAATTACTTTGAGTTTACTGGTGATATTGAACATTCTGCATATTTGAATTGGCGTTTCGATTCTATAAATAATACAGAAAATCAACTGTATGAAATTGGAAAAGCTTATTTAGAAACAGCCATACAGCTTATAGATGTTTGCTTAAAAGATAATAGTAACCAAAAAGCTGATGTATGGATTTTTCCTATTCTTTTTAACGTTGTACATGGTATAGAAGTATATCTAAAGGGATTTAATTCACAACTTCGTATTTTAAATAAAATAGAAAAGTTAGAATATCAAGAAAGTAAAATTGAAGGAAAACATAATATTTTACAATTATGCCAAACAGCAATAAAATTAATTCAACAAAGTTCTCATAAAGACATTCTTCAAGATTTCAGATTTGTTGAAAGTTTCATAACTATCCTTTATGCAAATACAGATGATATGACATTTGCCCGCTACCCTATTGATAGTAATAAACGTCCACATTTCTATGTAAATAAGCCTAATATTACTATAGATCTTGATGTTCTTAGGATATGGATATGTAAAATTCTCGATATTCTTGACGGATGTACAGGATTTATTGATTTTCTAATAGACCAAATTAACGAATGGATTTATGAAACGCAACAAGAATACGAAGATTAAGGAGGTGCTGTGATGAAATTCAACTTTAAAATACAACAGTATCAAACCGACGCTGTAAATGCTGTTGTAAACGTGTTCAGCGGACAGAGCTACCGAAAGACCTCTCATTATATCCGTGACCTCGGCACACTTGAAAAGCCCGCTGTGGCTCAGCTCTCTTTTGATTATGAAAATGACCCATATGATGATATAGGCTTTAAAAACAACGCCCTTGAACTTTCAAGCGAACAGCTTTTGGAAAATGTGCATAAAATACAGCGTGAAAACAATATAAAACTCTCCCCTGAGCTTATAAAAGACCTCGGCAGGTGCAGCCTTGATATCGAAATGGAAACAGGTACAGGCAAGACCTATGTGTATATCAAAACAATGTTTGAGCTTAATAAAAAATACGGCTGGAGCAAGTTTATTGTTGTAGTTCCAAGTATTGCGATCCGTGAGGGCGTGTATAAGACCTTTGAGATAACCGAAGACCACTTTATGGAACATTACGGCAAGAAAGCACGCTTTTTCATATATAACAGCTCTAATCTTAACCAGCTTGATAACTTCTCCTCTGACGGCGGAATAAACGTTATGATAATAAACACACAGGCTTTTGCATCTTCCCTTAAAGAGGACGGCAAAAGTAAAGAGGCTCGTATAATCTATTCCAAGCGTGATGAATTTGGCTCACGACGCCCTATCGACGTTATCAAAGCTAACCGCCCGATAATAATCCTCGACGAGCCGCAGAAAATGGGCGGAGCCGTCACACAGAAAGCCTTGAAAAACTTTGACCCTCTCTTTACCCTGAATTATTCTGCGACTCACGCCAAGCATCACAACCTTGTTTATGTACTTGACGCTCTTGACGCATTCAATAAAAAACTTGTAAAGAAAATAGAGGTCAAAGGCTTTGACATAAAAAATCTCAAAGGAACAAATAGTTACCTTTACCTTGAACAGATAGTCCTCTCATCAAAGAAACCGCCTATGGCAAAAATGGAAATCGAAATTAAGCGTAAAAATAACGTCAAACGTGAATTGCGTACATTGTCAGTAGGCGACGATCTTTTCTACATATCGCAGGAAATGGAGCAGTATAAGAGCTATACCATTTCTGAAATAGACCCATTAAGCGGCACCGTAACTTTCTTAAACGGAGTTACCATAAAAACAGGCGACGTAACAGGTGATGTTTCCGAAAAAGATATGCGGCGTATCCAGATCAGAGAAACCATTCTTTCACACTTTGAAAAAGAAGAGAAATTATTTAATATGGGCATAAAGTGTCTGTCTCTGTTTTTCATAGATGAAGTTTCAAAGTATCGTCAATATGATGAGGACGGAAACGAAAAGTTTGGCGAATACGGAGAAATGTTTGAGCAGGAATATCTGAAAATCCTCAATGATAATACCCAGCTCATAGATACACCATATCAGAAATATCTCAAATCAACTTGCAGCGACATCAATGCTGTCCATAAAGGCTATTTCAGCATTGACAAAAAGACAGGCAGAAGTGTTGACAGCAAGCTTAAAAGAGGCAGCGAATTTTCTGATGACATTTCAGCTTACGATCTTATCCTAAAAAATAAAGAAAGGCTGCTTTCATTTGATGAGCCAACACGTTTTATCTTTTCACATTCTGCCCTCCGTGAGGGTTGGGACAATCCTAACGTCTTTCAGATATGCACCCTGAAACATTCCGACAGCAACACCGCCAAACGGCAGGAAGTGGGCAGAGGTCTGCGTCTTTGCGTTAACCAAAATGGCACTCGCATGGACGTGCAAAGCTGCGGCGAATCTGTCCACGATATAAACATTCTGACAGTAATCGCAAGTGAAAGCTATAAAACTTTTGTAACAGACTTGCAGTCAGATATCAAAACCGTCCTTTATGACAGACCTACTGTCGCAACAAGCGATTATTTCAAGGGCAAATATGTTAAAGTTGACGGTGAAACAAAAATCATTGATGAGGAAACAGCAAACAGTATCGAATTTTACCTTATCCAGAACGGCTATGTGGATATGAAACGTAAAGTTACAGACAAATATCGTCAGGATATCAAAAATGATATGGTTGCAGAATTACCAGACGAACTCAAACCTATGGCTGACGGAATACATAGTCTTATACAAGCTGTATATGATGATAATGTTCTCACCGATATGTTTACAGACGGCCACGAAACAAAAGTCAAAGACAATCCGTTGAATGATAATTTTGCGAAGAAAGAATTTCAGGCACTATGGAAAGAAATAAACCATAAGTATGCTTATACAGTAGACTTTGACAGCAATGAACTCATAAGGAACTCAATAGATCACATAAATAAAGATCTCATAGTATCAGAATTAAGGTATACTACAACTATCGGAAGTCAGAAATCAGAGATAAGCTCTTATGACTTAGATACCGGTGACTCGTTTGCAAATGTCAAAACAAGAACGCAGACTTTAAAGCACGCAGAAATTAGTGACATTAGATATGACCTCGTAGGAAAAATCGCTGAGGGAACAACTCTCACACGAAAAACTGTTTCCAAAATCCTGCAAGGCATAAGAATAGATAAACTCTATATGTTCAGAAATAACCCAGAAGAATTTCTTATAACGATCACAGAATTGATAAACGAGCAAAAAGCTACTGCCATAGTTGACCACATAAGCTATGATACCATTGCGGGAGAGTATGATAATAATATCTTTACAGCGGAAAAATCATCTCAAAGCTTTGAAAAAGCATTCCTTGCAAAAAAGGCTATCCAGGACTATGTCTTCACAGACGGAACGGCAACAGAAAGCGTAGAAAAAAAATTTGTCAAAGAACTTGACGCTGCTGAAGAAGTTTGCGTTTATGCAAAACTGCCAAGAACATTTCATATCCCAACTCCACTTGGCAATTACTCACCAGACTGGGCTATAGCTTTCTACGAAGGAACTGTTAAACACATATTTTTTATTGCAGAAACAAAAGGCTCAATGAAAAATATAGAACTTAAACCAATAGAAAAAGCCAAGATAGATTGTGCAGAAGTACTGTTCAACAAAATGTCATCAAGTCAAGTTAGATATCACAAAGTTAAAAGTTATCAAGATTTATTAAATATTATGAACAAAGTATAATGTACTCACGAGACATTCTTACATTTTTAGATAAACAAATCTATTGACAACCACATCGTTATATGTTATAATACACAAGGAAAAGTTTTAAAATATAACGATCTGCCTACCACATACATAAAAAACATAATCAACCACTTAGAGCTATAAGCTCGTACATATTATCAGGCACGATTTAAAACAACAGGATAACTATAACCTGTTGCAAAATCGTGAATCTGAAATATGTGCGAGCTTTTTTTGTTTGTATAGACTACATATATAATAACGGCAACTTGAAAACAGAATAGGAGGAATGATAATTTGAAAAAACTTAGCACAAGATCCTGTGAGGAGATCATGACCACTGTGTATAAGCCTGTTGAGTTCGTTATAGACGGCTTGATCGCACAAGGTCTGTACATTTTAGCAGGAGCACCAAAGGTCGGCAAATCGTGGCTGGTACTTGATATGTGTTTGTCAATAGCGAAAGGAGAAAAAATTTTAGGTCTAAAAACTTCACAAGGAACTGCTCTGTATCTGTGTTTAGAGGACAGCTACGCAAGAATACAAAACAGGCTCTATGAGCTGACCGATGAACCAACTGAAATGCTTTACTTCTCTGTTATGTCTGACCCGATAGGAGGCGGTCTTGAAGAGCAGATCGAAGGCTTTGTGAGTGAACATCGTGATCTGAAAATCGTTTTTATCGACACTCTGCAAATGGTTCGTGGTTCAACAGATTCAAGCTATGGTTCAGACTACAAAGACCTATCCGTTCTGAAAGCTCTTGCAGACAAGCTTGAGATAACTGTCATAGTGGTTCATCACACAAGAAAATGCAAAGACATCGACCCGTTCAATATGATCTCAGGAAGTACAGGAATCAGCGGCTGTGTTGACGGAAGTTTGGTGCTTATTGAAAACAAGCGTGGCAGCCGTAATGCAAAACTTTATTGTGTAGGACGTGATATTGAAAACGCAGAAATTAATTTGCAGTTCGATAGTGATTTGAAAAAGTGGGTCGTTACCGATGAGCCGTCCGCTCCAAAAAGTAAGGACAACATTTTTCTTGCGGCATTGTATGTTTACATCAAAAAGAAAGTTGATTTTTCAGGTACGGCGTCAGAACTTATAGAGAAACTGAAAAGTGTTTCTGATGAAACATTTTATCCCAACAGAGTAACAAGAGATCTGGTTCGCAACGGTTACACGCTGAGAAAATACGGCATAGATTTTCAGTACAAGCGAACTAGAAACGGCAGGCTGATAATTCTTCATTACGACCGTGAGCGTGACAGTAGTGACAGTAAAAACACTAGCGAAGTTACTGTCAACAGGCTGACCTTGAAAGTATGAAAAGTCCTGCAAAACCTTGCTTTACAAGATGTGACGGTAGAAATCAAAGCAAGTTTTACTGTCAACATTTCAAAGCTACTGTAAAAGCCAAATCAGCGAACGTGTGGCGATCTGTGGGCTTTAGTTTTCAGTCGGGTAAGTTTAGCAAAGCCAAATGGAAACCCCACACAAGCGATTTGTGAGCCGCTGTGGGCGATATTTTAAATAAGGTTAGCTTGTGCAAGTCGAACTCAACGATTTGAGCAATTATGTACTTTGCACGATTAAGCAGCTAGAGCTATAACCACCAAAGCTAAATATTTCATTGCAAGTTAAAGTTTCGGGGTCGCAGCCCCCGAAACACTCACAGCGGACGAGCAAAGCTCGCCGCAAAAGTGCCGAAAATACGCAGTTTCAGCAAAATGATTGTGCATAATTTTTATGGGGTCAAGATACGGCTTTCAAAGAAAATTAGGGGTCGCAAGTTACAGAAATCGCACTCAAATGGCGTGAATACGAACTTTGCAATAGGAGTCACAGGGCAGTCAATTTAAAGCACGGACAATAAAACCATATAGAAACGAGGCGATAAAGCAAAATGTGCAAACTGATTAACACTATACAAAAAAGGCAAAAATCGTAATAAGGAGTGTTGCTTTTGCAGATAATAAAGAACGAAAAATCAGGCATCGCTCAGATTTGGCTGAGCAATGAAGAACATCAAAATGAGAGAGTTATGAACTTGGTTGAGTGCAAGATAAAGGAGCTTAGCGGTGAAAAATTCAAAGTTGCCGTGTTCCGCTCAGGCTCAAAAGATCTGTACGAATGTACCGAAAATCTTCTCCACCATAATATTACTCTCTGACAGCTAGTGCACCTATGGTGCACTTTACATACACTCCACCATTATTTTTATATCCTTTGCCTATTGCCTTTTGGGCAAAGATGTGATACAATATTATTTGTAAAAAACATATAAACTAACAACATTGTATGTATCCGCAAGGGTAAGATCCATAATCAAAAGTGACAACATTGTACCATATATCAAAGAAAGGGTGAAAGTTATGAGCACAAAATACAGCATAGCAGGCTACTGCCGAATTTCTGTTGACGAGGAAATGGACAGGGACAACACCTCTATCGAGAACCAAAAAGCTATCATAACTGACTTTGTAAAGCGAAAATTCCCCGACAGCACGCTCGAATTTTATGAAGATCGTGACCGTTCGGGATATACTTTTGAACAACGTGAGGGGTATCAAGAACTGCGAAAGAAAATGCTGCGAATGGAATATGATATCCTTATCGTCAAAGACTTCTCAAGATTTTCACGCCGCAACAGCAAAGGTCTTGTAGAGCTTGAAGATCTCCGTGACGCCGGTATGAGGATAATCTCAATAGGTGACAACATTGATTATCCTACCTATGACGATTGGACAGCTATCCAATTTAGATTTCTCATTAACGAAATGCCCGTTACCGACACCTCAAAAAAAGTCAAGTCAGTAATAAAACGCCGTCAGGAAGAAGGCAAATGGATATGTGCCGTGCCTTATGGTTACGTTATGACCAACAGCAAAACAATGAAATTTGATGTTGACGAGCCTGCCGCACAGGTGGTGCGTGATATTTTTGAAAAGTACAATGAGGGCTGGGGCTATAAAAAAATTGCAAATTACCTTACAGAAAAACATATCCCTACCCCTCGTATGTGTGAGAAGATGCGAAAAGAGGCGAACGGTGAAGAGTGCAAGCGTGAGGCAAAACAAACGTGGAGTTTGGTAACTATCAGCGAAATATTGTCAAACGATTTCTATATCGGCACCCTCCGTCAAGGCAAATACCGCCGCAAAAGGATAAACGGCGATGAAGTCAAGCAACACGAAACTGACCACATTGTATTCGAAAACAACCACACGCCTATCGTGGATTACAAGGTGTTCGCATTGGCACAGGAAAATCTTAAAAAGCGTACCACCTCTCATTATCGTGGCGTAAGAAAATACGAGAATGCTTATTCCGGATTTCTCTACTGCGGCGACTGCGGCTCACCAATGTTCTCAATGAGCCGAAACGATATTGCCGCCGCATATACCTGCGGAACATATCACAGACGAGGAACAAAAGGCTGTACATCACATCACACAAGGGTCGATATGCTTGATAAGCTGCTTAAAGAGTACATTCAAAAAGTCCGTGACAATTCTCAGGATATGATCGAACGTCTGCAAAAATCCATTGCTAAGGAGCAGAACGAAAGCAAAAACAGCAAGTCAGTCGTGGAGCTGATAAAAGGACAGATTGAGGACGCAAAAGCTGAAATGAAAATGCTCACACGTCAGCAGACAAGAGATGTAATGCGTCACCCTGAGCGTACAGAGATCATTGAAGAAACCTACACCGAAATGATCGACGAGCTTACCTTGCGAATAGAGGGGCTGAAAAACCAGTTGCAGCTAGCTGTGGATAAAAACAATGCCATAGTAAGAGTAAACCGAACTGCAAAAACCGTGTTTGAAATTTTCGACAATATTTTGAATAAGCCTACCCTTGATAAAAATGACATAAATCTGATAATCGACAAAATAACGGTTTATGAAGATCACATAGATATTCAGCTCAAGGCGGATATTGACTGCCTGCTGAAATACGGCACACTTGACGAACCAGAGAGCGTATCTGCAATGGCAGAGGTCAGCGAAAAAGCCGTCGAAAATTTTAATAAAGGCACTGAGAGCAAAAAGTCAGCCGGACAACTTGTCAATATTATAAAAAATAGCAAAGGCAAGGTTCTTAGTGTCAACGTTATCAGTAACGGCGACCCCCTCGAGATCTACACCAACCCCGACGGCGAAGTGATATTCAAAAAATATTCTGCCATAAACGAAATGTCCGAGGGCGCAGCTCAGGCAGCGGAAGTCATCTCAAAGCTTGGCGGAGCACCTGCCGTGGTGTTCGATAAGGACCACGTCGTGGCAGTGTCAGGCGTGCCGAAAAAAGAGTATTCCCAGCGCCGCCTCTCCCCTGCCCTGGAGGAGCTTTTGGAAAACCGCAAAACCTTTGACTATACCGATACCACAGCCGAGCCGCTTAGAGCCGTCGAGGGTATCACCACCCACGCCCTCACCATCGCCCCTATCCTCACAAACGGCGATATAACAGGCGCAGTGGCTTTCATGGCTACCGACGATACCGAGCTTTGTACCGATAAACAGTCCATGCTCGCCAAAGCCGCCGCAATGTTCTTGGGCAAACAAATCGAAGAATAATACCAAAAAGGACCGCAGCCTGACCGCAGCAGTCCTTTTTTCTGTACTATTATATCAGCCATTGCCCAATGTCCTCCGCTGCCAACATAATAATAAACCCTCCGACCCATACAAATGGATCGGAGGGCAAACTGCAAACCACGCTGCAGTGGAGCTAGTAGTCGGACTCGAACCGACGACCTGCTCATTACGAATGAGCTGCTCTACCAACTGAGCCATACTAGCAAATATTAATTTTTTTATCAGCTTATCCAATCCGCCGCCGTGTCGCTTTAACAGCAACCCACGACCTGCTCATATACGGTCAGAAATATAGTCGCCTTGCTCGGCTGTCGCTGTCGCAATTCTCCTTATTTCTTCCCTTCGCAAGCTCCCTTCATCTGCCTCTGGCAGCGGTCGCTTGCTCAGCGAATGAGCTGCTCTACCAACTGAGCCATATCAGCATATAAGACTTAAATATTATACACCAAAACCACACATTTGTCAACATCAATTCAAGCATTTTTTTAAAGTTTTGCAAAACTCCTGTCAAATAGTCATATCATATGTACCTTTTGAATATAATGTATGAAATAAATACGTTTTCTTTCCGTATCGTTATTTTGCACAATAAAAAAACGCTGAAATATGATTAAACGTTTTATAAATATCTTCGCAAACACCGAATAATCCAACTTTCCCGATCAAATGTCTATCATATTTTCATATCAGGATAATATTTTAACAATATCATATGTCACAGCACACTTTTCAACAATTATTATCCGAAAACGTTTAATGAACGGGCTGTTTGATACTTTTTGTAATTTCACATAACATAATTGAATACAAAAGAAATGTTTATATACATTTTTCACATACCACACAGCTGGTTTCATATACTCCCTCAGAAAACACCGTGCATTTTCGCAGCATTTTGATTAGCCTGTCAGTTCCTTTGTAACAAATCGATTACAATTGTCCAAATAGCATTGTTAAAATGCACAAAAGTAAAGTTGAAAAATTGGCTAAACCTCCATAATTTATTACAGAGGGCATAAAAATGCGAAAAAAGACTTGAAATTATGCCGAGAATATTGTATATTTTTATTAACGGAAACGTTTGAAATAAGTTTTCACGGAAAACATCAAGCGTAAACGTTTAAAATCTACGGAAAGGCGGAAATATCATTGGTTTCCTTAAAAGACATTTCCGTTCGCTGCGGAGTATCCGTCGCAACCGTAAGCAAAGCCCTCAACGGCCATAAGGACGTAAGCGAGGCAACAAGAGAAAGACTTATGAAAGCCGCCAAAGAAATGGGTTACTTCCCAAATTCTCAGGCAAGAGCTTTAAAGACCAACAGGACCTATAATCTCGGGGTCATGTATCTCGATGAAGCAGGAAGCGGTCTTACCCATGAGTTTTTCGCAAAGGTGCTTGACAGCTTTAAGACTACGGCTGAAGCAGCAGGATATGATATAACCTTTATAAATAGAGATGTGGGCAAGCAGAAAATGTCTACATACGAACATTGCAAATACCGCAATGTTGACGGTGTTATCATTGCCTGTACGGATTTTACGTCGCAGGACGTGTACGAGGTGATAAACGGAGATATACCAGTGGTCACGATCGACCACATCTTCGATTGCAGAACAGCGATCATGTCCAATAATGAAAAAGGTATGGAAGAGCTTATCAACTATGTGACGAAGATGGGGCATAGGAAGATCGCTTTTATCCAGGGCAACAGATCGGCAGTAGCCGAAAGACGTCTGGCAGGCTTCTATAAAGCTTGTATGACAAGAGGAATTTCAGTTGATCCCGATTGGATACTTAACGGTGATTATCACAACCCTGATCTGACTTATAAGCTGACAAAAGAACTTCTTAGCAGAGAGAACAGACCGACCTGCGTTTTCATGCCCGATGATTATTCAGCAATGGGAGCTTTCAATGCAGTCAAGGAAATGGGTCTTTCAGTACCGGAGGATATCTCGATAGTGGGCTACGACGGAATAGCTTATTCACAGCTTCTCTCTCCAAAGCTTACGACTTATCTTCAGGACACAGACCTTATCGGTGTAACAGCCGCAAAACAGCTGGTTTCACTGATAGAAAACCCACAGACCACCTTTAAAGAGGTGATAACAGTCGACGGAAAGCTGCTGGAAGGCGGCTCGGTAAGCGACATCAACTAACAAACGGCATTAATTTTCCGCAGAAATGCTGCGGAGCAAATCAAATAAACTAATGCGATTTTAAGGAGGAAAATTATTATGGCAAATCTTAAGAAAGTACTTGCAGGTTCTTTGAGCCTCTGTCTGGCAGCTTCAATGTTCACAGCTTGCGGCAGCACAGATTCATCTTCAACATCTGACAAGAATGGCGGCAGCACATCAAAGGCTGGCGACGGCACAGGTATCAACAAAGATGCAGACAGACAGGATACTTCAAAGCTTCACGGTGTAGATTCATCAGAGGATTCAAAGAAGACTCTTACAATTTACTGCTGGAACACAGAGTTCAAGTCAAGACTTGATAAGTACTATCCACAGGGCACATCAAACGAGCTTACATACAACGAGCTTGCTGATGGTTCTAAGGAGATCGCAACGATCAACGGCGTTAAGCTGAACTGGGTACAGGTTGAAAACGAAGGTAACGCTTACCAGACAAAGCTGGACGAGGCTCTTAAGGGTCAGCAGGACAGCACAGAGAAGGTAGATATGTTCCTTATGGAAGCTGACTACGCTCTGAAGTATGCTAACGGCGACGTTGCACTTTCTATTCAGGACCTCGGCATCACAGACGACGATATGTCACAGATGTATCAGTACACAAAGGACGTTGCAACAGATACAAAAACAGGCGAGCTGAAGGGTGTATCATGGCAGGCAACTCCAGGTCTGTTCCTCTACAACACAAAGATCGCTGAGGACGTTCTCGGCACAAGCGATCCAGAGAAGGTTCAGGAAGCTGTTAAGGATTGGGATACATTCACAGCAACAGCTCAGAAGATGGCTGACAAGGGCTACAAGATGGTATCCGGTTTCGATGATACATACAGATGCTTCTCAAACAATATGTCTAGCCCATGGGTAACAGACAACAAGATCACAGTTGACCCACAGATCAAGGCTTGGGCTGACCAGACTAAGGAATACACAGACAAGGGCTACAACAACAAGACTTCCCTTTGGGACGATGCTTGGGCTGCTGGTCAGAAGATCGACGGCGGCGTATTCGGTTACTTCTTCTCAACATGGGGCATTCCTTTCACACTTCTTCCAAACACAGTTGACGAAGAGATCAAGGCTGATGGTTCAAACGCTAAGGAAGGCAACGGCGGTTATGGTCTCTGGAAGGCTTGCTCAGGCCCACAGGCTTACTACTGGGGCGGTACATGGATCTGCGGCGCTATCGACTCCGATAACCAGGATATCGTTGCTGATATCATGAAGGTTATGACTTGCAACAAGGACGTAGCTAAGGCTATCACTGAGGGCGAGCAGGACTACACAAACAACAAGGCTGCTATCAAGGAACTTATCGACGGCGGTTATACAAACGCATTCCTCGGCGGACAGGATCACCTTGCACTTCTTACAGAGGCTGCTGACAAGATCTCCCTCGAGAACAAGCTTTCTGCTTATGACCAGGGCTGCAACGAGAAATTCCAGGGCGCTATGAAGGACTACTTCCTCGGCACAGTTGATTCATATGAGGCTGCTCTTGAGAACTTCAAGAAGAACATCACAGACCTCTATGGTAACCTTACTTGCGATTTCTAATCGTATAAAAAACAGTATCTAATTAAATATAGGGGGTGGAGGATATCCCCCCCTATTATTTATTAATCTCACGAAAGGAATAGGTATACTTATATGAAGAGAAAAAGCATAAGCTATGCCAAGTGGGGATATATTTTCCTTATCCCATTCTTTGTAGTTTACATCATCTTCTCACTATATCCTCTGTTCCAGACTTTCTATTACAGCTTTACTGACTATGTTAAGGATCAGGGTTCTATCGGCGGTGGCTGGACAAGACAGGCTGTCGAGGTGACACCAACATTCTGCGGTTTTGATAACTATTCAACAATATTCACATCAGGAAGTGATCTGCTTCAGTCATTCTGGAATACGATCATTATGTGGATCGTAGGATTTATCCCACAGATCGTTATCTCTCTTATCCTTGCAGTATGGTTCACAGACCTTCGTCTTAAGATAAAGGCTCAGGGATTCTTCAAGGCTGTTATCTATCTTCCAAACGTAATCATGGCATCTGCTTTTGCATTTCTGTTCTACAGCTTGTTCAGCAGAGGCGGCGCTATCTATGATCTTATCAAGGTACCACTCCTTGAAAGTGTTTGGGGATCAAGAGGTGTAGTTGGACTCATCAACTTCATACTTTGGTATGGTAATACAACAATTCTTCTTATGGCTGCTATCATGGGTGTTGATACATCACTCTATGAGTCAGCACAGATCGACGGTGCAACTTCCAGCCAGACATTCTGGAAGATCACAATTCCGCTCATCAAGCCTATCATGTCATATGTTCTTGTAACATCACTCATCGGTGGACTTCAGATGTACGACGTACCTGCCCTCCTCACAAAGGATATGGGTAACCCTAACGGAAAACTTAAGACCGTCGTAATGATAATCCAGGCAAATAAGCAGGGCGACATCGGTAAGGCGTCTGCACTCTGCGTAATAATCTTTATCGTTTCCGCTGTTATCGGACTTGCACTTATGTTTGCGTCTGCTGACCATGACGGAAAGAAGAAAAAGAAGAAAAGGGGGTAAGCTGAAATGCCAAGAAGTACTGAAATAGTTGGTGAAAAGACAAATAGTACTGGTCTTATCATACATAGGATAATAGCTTATGTTGTCCTTGTTCTTTTGGTCGTTGTTTCACTTTTCCCATTCTATCTTTTGATAATCAACGCAACACGAGGCAGATCACAGGCAGGTATCAGATGGTATCCTGACCACTTCCTCGCAACAAACTTCAAGAACCTTTTCAGCGGTTCAACAGCCGTAGCATACGGAAGCGTATGGCGTTCACTGGCTAACTCACTGTTCATATCAGCTTGTGCTTCATTGCTCAGCGTATACTTCTCAGCACTGACAGCATATGCAACACACGTTTACCAGTTCAAGCTGAGAAAGTTCGCAGATATGTTCATTCTCATCGTAATGATGGTTCCAACACAGGCTTCAGCTATCGGTTTCTACCAGTTCATGAACAAACTCGGCTGGACAGATACTTACATTCCGCTGATCATTCCTGCTGTCGCAGCACCGGCTACATACTACTTCATGAAGCAGTATATGGCGTCTGCACTTCCGCTTGAGATCGTAGAAGCCGCCCGTATCGACGGCTGCGGAGAGTTCAAGACCTTCAACAAGATCGTTACTCCTATCCTCAAGCCTGCATTCGCAGTTCAGATCATCTTTACATTCGTAACAAACTGGAACAACTACTTTATGCCAAGACTTATTCTTACATCAAAGAGTAAGTACACAATCCCTCTGGTACTCAACGCAATGCGTTATGCAGGACCACAGGAGAAGGACGTGGGAATGTTCAGCTTGTACATCGTACTTGCTATTCTCCCTGTAGTAATTGTTTACCTTTGTCTTTCAAAGTTCATCATTCGTGGTGTTGCTCTGGGAAGCGTAAAGGGTTAATACGAAGCTTCAAACAGCGTACAGTTTTTCTGTACGCTGTTTTTTTGCTCTATTCAGTTCTTACTTCTCTTTCCTATTCACATAAAAGCTTCGTTTGCATACCTTTACTATTGACCGTTATCTCCATTCTGCTCACTCTTTTTCCATTTACGCCATATCCCTTACAAATTATTTTATCTGTGATATCCTCGCCGCAATACCCCTCATATGTGATATGCTCCACCAAATACTCCCTCTCTGCAAACTCTATCCTATCTTTAAGCCCGGCATCCACATTATTGAGCCACTGCTTATCAAGACCATAATACTTCTCCCTGGTGATACCATGTGGTATAGTTTTACCGCTTGAAAAGCTATATCCATACTCCCCGTCCACGTTTTTCATATATATCTTTGACAGCATCGTTCTCGTATCAAGCTGTTTGCCGTATTCAATAATACGCTGAGTACCGATATTCACCGAAAGGATACTCAGCGACACATTGACCTGCCTGTCCCCTCTGATATATGCACGCCTGCCATAAGCCTTGACCGCATATACGCCGATAGCCTCCCACAGTGTAGACTTCTCTTTGATGTTCACATAGTTCACAGTGTCAGTTCCACTCTCGTAGGTTATCTCGCTTGAGGGACTGTAGCTCTTCATAATATCCGTCAAACTCACCTTAGACCATACCCCAGGTTCAGGCTCGTTCTGCCCCAGCATAAGTGTTATCCCACGGCTTATAAGTTCAAGAACAGTTTTTCCGCCTCTCACCCTTGTTCTGATGTAATCCGCAGGACCGTAGTGCATACGCCTGCTGCCTATATAAAGTGCCACACGCCTGATATTGTTAAGATTTATGCTGTTATTCAGAACGACAGACGCTCTAAGTTCACTGTATGGCGTATAGCGGTCTTTCACAAGCCTTGCTGAAACAATGTTTCTATAGTCCAAATTGCCACTGCCAATAATTTCAAACCTGATGTATATCTTCGCCATTATTCCGCCCCCCTAAGCTTTATCATAAGGCTTCCGATCATCCTGTCAGGCTGAAAATCCATTTCTATCTCTGAGAGTATGTATCCGCTGTATAAGACCCCGTCTGCGGTGAAATTGATCGTCTTTCCTCCGTTCTCGCTTAGAGCAGCCCAAGCGTAAGCCTTGTCCGATGGAGCGATCCTGCCGCTGAACTGAAATATCTCTGCCGCCTTGCCTGAGATATTTCGCAAAATACCATTCACCGCCTTCGTTTCTTCCTGAATGTAACCTCCGCTTCGCTTAACTCCGTCCATGTAAAATGACCGTGTGCCGATGTCAAGCTTTATCTTTCCCTTTTTACTCACTTATATCCTCCTCACTGCAAATGCCGATACTAAGCTCTGCCTGCCTTTCGAGCCTGTGAAGTGGCAATGTCTGAACTGCGCTTCCAAGCTTTGCGCTCTTTACATTCAGAACCTCGCTTTTTGCAAGCTCCGCCATAACGCTTTCACACTTTTCCTGAAGCTCCTCCATGTCATCGTATTTTCCTGCCTTGCCCATGAGCCGCAGGTCGATATGACATATATACTCAGTGTAAAGCTTTTTGCCGCCCTGCCCAATGACTTCATCGACCACATCATAGCCTTTAAGCCCATAGAAGCCAATTGCTTCCCCACTGTGCAATAGACTGTCAGCCGAAGTGTATTCACCCATTGCAGTAAAGCCTGCTCCGTCAAGTATCTTTTTTATCTCTGCCGCCATTTCTGTCCAGACTGTCATGGCTCGTCCTCCTTCCTAATATGCGATAACGGCATTGAATACAAAGCCGTCCTTTGAGAAAAATCTTTCCGCCCTTGAAACTGCGCTGTCACGAAGCTCTCTTGCCGCCTTTATCCTGTTATCCTCGTCAAAAGCCTCCACCGCCTTGCCCTGTGCCGTAAACATGACCTTGTATTCAGCGGCTTTCAGACAAATAAATCTGTAAAAGACCTCCGCTGCCGCTGCAAATTCGCATATAGCCGTCCCGCCCTCAGCGACCATTCGCTCCTGGTCAACAGCCTTTTCCATTTCGTCAGCACACACCGAAATAATACCCACGTACACCTCAGCCGACGTGCTGTCAAGTCCGCTTAGCTCCATGAAATTGCTCTTTACATTGTCTTTGCTTATTGCCATTTTCCTGCTCCTTTCAAAAAAATACCCGCCCACCGTCCCTTTTTCATTATCCTCTCAGCTTACTTTGTAGTTTTCAGCGTCTTTACAGCACCGCTCGTAAGTACAGAGAAACCTGCAAGCACAGAGCAAACGATCTCGTTGCACTGATTAGTAAGAAGCTTATCGTAGTCCACGATAACATCTCCTCCAAGCACCATTTCAACAGCACTGCTCTGGTCGATGCCCACCGCAATACCGCCTGTGAGCTGAGGGCATTTTACAAGCGTTACACCATATGGCGTCTGAACTGTGCCGCCTGCCATATAGTCGCCAATGCAGTATTTCATCTCGTCCATAGCAAGGATCTTAGCCATAACATCAGGAGTACAGATCATGGTCGTCATGTTAAACTCGCCCATGGAAGCCCAAAAAGCCGCCAGATCAGCGTAAGTAAGCTCACTGCCAATAAGATTCTGAGCTGTAATACCTCTTGTTATCTCAGTCATGGCAAGGCTGTTCACATCTCTGCTTATAGTCGCCCCAAGGTTTTTCAGCACCACGCCGAAAGCCTCAAGCTTCTGCTTCCTTACAGACTCAAAAGAACAGTTAAGACGTCTTGCAAACTTTGTAAGAGTCTTACTGGAGGTGCTAAGTCTGACAGTTGTGATAGGCACATTTCCACCCTCTGCCACAACATCAGTTGAACCCGACTTTGAAACGTTCAGACCTCTGAAATCCACTCCGTCAGTGTATGAAACAGCCGCCGCTACCTTGCCCATGATAGAAGCCTCGTCCATGCCCTGCTTGACAGTGCGTCTTATGTATTCAGGGAAAAGCACTGCCGACTCAGTGGAAATGAAGAATTTCTCCACCCTGTCAGAATTAGCACCCTTTACCTTGATGTCAAAACGCTTGAGCTGTCTTTCAAAAGCGTCAAGACCTTTAAGCTCGGTGTTCTCATAGTTTGCGTCAGGATCAAGCTCAGCCAGCGCCTGTGTGAATGTCTTGCCTGTGATAGAATAAAGTCCCTTTTCAAGTTTGATATTGTTGTACATATTATTTTCTCCTTTTCAATAATTAAATTTGTCCGTTTTTTTGTACTAATTTAGATGTGTGTTTTCCAATGAACTCAGCCTGCATCAAAACCTCTCTTTCACGGACGACCCAAGGTCGCCCCAACAAATGTTACGCATTTTCGCTGTTTTGCAGGTGAGAAACATATTTTTTCTGATCCCCTACCTCCACATTGTCATCGCCCCCTTTCACATCTGTCCCTTACATCTTGTAATCCCCCGTGATAAAGCTCTCCCTTTCGGCTTTGTAGACCTCCTCATTCTCAGCCGCCTGCTTTTCAAGCCTGCCACGGAAGTCAATAAGCTCCGTAACTGTCATAAGCTCCGCAAGTTCTTTCACACGCTTTGCACTCATAAAAGGCTTGCAGAAATAGCTGAGCCTTAAAACGTCCTTTTCAAAAGCTTCCCTCGCAAGGGCAAGCTCATGGCTCTTGTCGGTGCTTTCATGCTTCTCCCTTAACGCAAAACGCTTCGTTACACCTGCGTTCACCTGCGCAGGCACTGCCACGAACGACCACTCGTAAGCGTCAAGCGGCTCGTCAAGAATGTGATAACACAGCTTACCGCCGTATTCACCGCCCTTTTCATGGTCACAGCCGCCCTTATACAAATCCGCTCCGCATACAGAGCAAAGCTTCTTTCCCATGGTGCAGCTAACGGATACCTCTTTCTTTATTCCGCCCTGGATCTCGCTTATAAGGTCGCCGTTAGAAGCTGTTCGCACCATATAAGCCTTTGCCATAAGCCTGCGGTAGACCTCTCCGTCTGTCGTAGTTTTCTCAGGCAGAGTTTCCACCCAAGTGTCGAATATTCTGGCAGTCTGCTTTGAGCTTTTAGGGTCATGGTCGAAAATACCCGTTCTGCCCTTAAAAAGCTCCGCAAGCTTCTCCAAAGCGCCTGATGAAAACTTTTCACCATCTCTGTCAATGTCATTGTCACAAAGCGCCACCCTGAAAACAAAGACCTTGTCCTCCGTGAGCGGCTCTCTCGCATAGCCGTTTATCTTTTCAAGTTCCTCGCCTGAAACTGTTTCGCTCATTGCATTTCCTCCTTTTTTCTCTCATTCTCTACCCTTTCGTTTTCAAGCTCCGCCGCCTTAGCCTGCGCATTGTAAAGTCTTGACTTCGCCAACGCTTCCTCGTCCTGAAGATTTATGTTGTCCCACTCTATCTCCACCCCACAAGCATATCCGTTAAGCCTTAAAAACGCCTCGCATATCTCTCTGAGTATAGGTTCAAGCAATCTGCGGTAATATTCAAGCTCGCTTGTGAGGATATCCGATTGCTGTGCAGACATTCGCTCAGTGGTTGACCAGTTCAGCCCAAGCAAAAACGGTGGTATTGAAAGCTTCGCCACAAGCTGTTCCATAAGCTGTCTGACAGGTATCTCCGTGTCTATCATCTGATTGTCAGCGCCTATGACCTTTATGTCCACATCACCCACAGCCACAAAGTCCTGCACAGAGCCGTTCCTTGAAGCCCTCATGCCTCTGCTCCATTCCTGAGCTATCTGCTCTGCACGTTCCTTGGCTCTCGCCCTGTCACTCTCCCCCTCAGGGTGATAAGTCACCGCATAGCGCACATTTCCTACCCTGTCGAAGTTCTGCCCCATGCACTCGTAAATTCGCATAAGTATCTCGCTCAGCGCAGGCAATCCACGGAGTATGGACACCCCGTCAGGGTGCTTAGGACTAGGATTGAGCGCCGTGTAAAGCAGTTTTTCAGGACTTCTTACCGGTATCTCCTCACCGCTTCCCATGTAAAAAATACGTTTTTCAAAAGCGTTCCTGCCCTCACGCACTCTGTACAAAGTCGGGTCGCCAACATATATCCCCTTTACCTTGCCTGTCCTGTAATCTGCATATATCCTGCCTATCGCCTTGCCGTATGTAAGCAGTGAATCCAGATACATATCCGCAAAAGTGTAAATGGACTTTCCAGACACCCCCACGGAAACCTCTCTGCAAAACCTGTCAAGCTCCACCTGCGCCCTCTCGTCACAAGCCGTGACCTTAAAGCCCCCTGTGAGCCTTATTATCTTGCCGAAGCAAGCGTCGATAACAGGAACGTTCGCCCTCAGTGCGTCATAAAGCTCCTGCTGAAAAGCCCCCTCAGGCGCAAGCCTGTAATGAAACCCCGACTCTCTGTCAGAGCCTGCCGTGTTCGGCACAAATTCACGGACCTTCTTTCTGAAAATACTCATTTTCTCTCCTTTCTTTCTGTACACTTTTTGTACTAATGCTCAACTGTCAGTACAAAAAAATCGTCCTTTTCACGTCCCAGACATTCTGCTGCAAAGTATCTCATATCGTCCATGGCGTGATCGTTCTCTTTCACAGGTGCGTCCTTTCCTGCCTTATCGTCCCAGCGGTAAAGATTTATCTCACGAAGCGTATCACGACACCTGCGGTTTATCCTTATCCTGCCGTCCTTTATGCAGTCCGACACAAGCCTGATACCCGAAACAACGTCGTTCTTTGCAGGCTGGACAGTGAATTTCCCATGCCTGCGTATGCACTGTATGAACGAAGCCGCCGAGGGGTCGCAAATGACCTTTTCGATGCAAAGCCCGTCGGCAAGCTCTTCAAGCCCCTTGTAATGCTCCTCGTCAGTTTTCTGCATACCTTCACGTCGAGAATCATAGTAATACTCCCTGAGTCTGTACCATACTCCGCCACTCTCGCCCCAAAGCCCGAAGCTTGAAGGATTTACAGTGCCGTAATCACAGCTTATAACATACCGCTCGCACTGTATATCCCCCTCAAAGACGTTTTTCTCCTCGTCGAACATAGGGTAAACAAGCCCCTCTGCCGCCGTCCATTTGCCAAGTACAAAACGCTCATAAAACGTCCCCGTATATATCCTGTGATAGCGTTCTATCACCGCCCGGTCAAGGGTCGGATTGTCCTCCAGAACAAAATGTCTGTAGATAAGCCGTTTTTCCTCCGCCTTGTCTATCCACTCTTTCTTGAACCAGTGGTAAGGATTGTCAGGATTGCAGTTGAACCACAGCTTGCTTCCCGCCACCGAACACCTTGCCACAGCCTGCTCTATAAAGCTTCTGGGCATAAGTGCCGCCTCGTCAAGAAGCACCCCCGCAAGGGTCACGCCCTGGATAAGAGAGGGCGAACCTTCGTCCCTGCCGCCAAAGTAGTAAAACCTGTTTTTCCTGCCGCAAAAGCTAACGTCCATATAGTTCTTTGACGCGACCTCCACAGCCGTCATGCCCATGGCTTTCATATACCTCCTGAGTGCAGGCAGGATATTCCTTTTCAGCGACACGATAGTTTTCGAGCATAGCCCAAAAATGCACTCGTCAAAATTAGTCATCGCCCATGTCATAAAAGACGCCGACAAACAAAAGGTCTTGCCCGATCTGACCGCACCGTCACAGATTATCCCGTCGTAATCACTAAGCTCCCGTGCCGTCCACCATCTGAAAACAAACCTCTGATTTTCCGACAGCCTTGTTATTTTCACAAGCTATCACCGTCCCTGCCGTAAATGCTCTCGATAAGTCGCTTCGACTCACCGCCGCCGTCAAGCTGAGGCGCAAGCTCCCCAAGCTTTTCCAAGGCTTTCTGCCTGTCAAAAAACTTGATCTCCAAAACGTTCTTTCCGCTGATCTTTATCTCGCTCACGTTAAAAAGATCCATGCCCATGATGTCCCTTGCCGTCATGTTCTCAGCGTCAAAAACCAGCTTTACAGCGTCATTCACCGCCCCGAAAGCTATCCTGTTAAGCCCTCGCTTCACATAAGAAAGGGTGTCGCTGTCAGCCTCCTCCAGCTTTTTAAGCTCCGCCTCCGTTTCTGCCGAGTGCAGAAGCTCAAGCCCCCTGTCCTCAGCCTCCTCCGCCCTTGCACCGGTGTGCAAAGCCGCTTCACGAAGATTTCTCAGATAGAAGAAAAACCTCGCAAATCTTTTCTGTTCGCCTGCCATATCGTTCCTCCTTTTTTAATTTCTGCGAAAGATGTCCGCCGTATCTTGACGGCTCTCAAAAAACATCTCTCACTTATCCCGAAAAATGACCCTTTTGTTGCATAAAAAATGCAACAATTGCAGAAATGTTGCCAAATTAAATCATTTATCATTTGTTTGCATAAATCGACCTGTCCAAAACTGTGCAAAAGCCACATACTTTCATGAACAGAAAAACTGTTGGTAAAAAGAAATACTTTTATTTTTTAGGACGTTTCATACTATTACTGCACCTTATTTCAGACAAATATGTAAGCTATGCGAAACTTTCAATATACCTTATGAAAAAAAGTATATATTACTTGACAAAAGCCGAAAAAATAGTACAATAGTAAGTGTATGACACAAATTTGAAGAACAACGCAGGAGGTAAAAATATGAAAATGAGAGGTATCTATTCCTCAGTAACAGATATCAGACGAAAAGTCTTTACAGAGGTGGCAAGACTTGCCTATGAAGAGGGCGATTATGCCGAAAAGATCGCAGAGCTTCCTTATAAGATAGTACCGGGAAGCAAGGCTGTTTACCGTGAGTCTATCTTCCTTGAAAGAGCTATCGTTGAAGAAAGGCTCCGTCTTGCTATCGGTCTGCCCCTAAGACCGATCGAGGAGCATAAGTCTGTGGCTGACGGCATTGAAGAAAGTGCGATCGCAGAAAAGTATTACGATCCACCGCTTGTAAACATAATCAAGTTTGCCTGCAACGGCTGTCCTGAAACTCATTATCATGTTACCGACTGCTGTCAGGGCTGTCTTGCACACCCATGTCAGGAAGTCTGTCCAAAGGGTGCCATAACCATCAAGCATGGCAAGTCAGTAATAGATCAGTCTAAGTGTATAAAGTGCGGCAGATGTCAGAGCGTCTGTCCATACAATGCAATAAACAAAATGGAAAGACCATGCGCAAGAGCCTGCGGCATGGACGCTATCGGCTCAGACGAAGAGGGCAAGGCAAAAATAGATTATGACAAGTGCGTATCCTGCGGAATGTGTCTTGTAAACTGTCCATTCGGCGCTATCGTAGACAAGGGACAGATATTCCAGCTTATAACAGCAATGAAGAAAAAGAAGAAGGTCATCGCAATCGTAGCACCTGCATTTGTAGGTCAGTTCGGACCAAAGGCAAGCCCTGAAAAACTCACAGCGGCAATGAAGAAGCTTGGCTTTGCAGACGTGGTCGAGGTAGCAATAGGCGCAGACCTTTGTTCCATCGAGGAAGCAAAGGACTTCATGAGAGAAGTTCCTGAACATCAGCCATTCATGGCGACATCATGCTGTCCTGCATGGTCAGTAATGGCGAAGAAGCTTTTCCCTACCCTTGCCCCATACATTTCAATGGCTTTGACCCCAATGGTACTTACAGCAAGAATGCTCAAAAAGGACGATCCTGACGCTTGTATCGCATTTATCGGACCATGTGCGGCAAAGAAGCTTGAAGCTTCAAGACGTACTATCCGCAGCGACGTAGACTTTGTGCTTACCTTTGAGGAACTCATGGGAATGTTCAATGCCAAGGGCGTAACATTTGAAGACATTACAGATGAAGAAAAGGTAGATCTTTGCGAGGGTACAGGTGACGGACGTGGCTTTGCAGTAAGCGGCGGCGTAGCAAAGGCAGTAGCAGACGTTATCCACAAGCTTGACCCTGAGCGTGAGGTCAAGGTAGTATCAGCGCAGGGACTTAAAGACTGCCGCAAGCTTCTCACACTTGCGAAAGCGGGCAAATACGACGGCTATCTTCTCGAGGGCATGGCTTGTCCTGGCGGTTGTGTAGCAGGTGCAGGAACGCTTCAGGCAGTAGAAAAGAGTACAGCGCTTGTAAACAAATATGTAAAGGACGCACCTTTACAGAACTCTCTCGACTCAAAATACGAGATCAATCTTGATCTTATCACCGAGCCGCATGATGACAAATAAGAGATAGAACTGAAACGGACAGCGTTATGCTGTCCGTTTTTTTGTACTGTCACTCGCCGTGACGGGCATTTTACGCCATACATTGTGGTATAAAACACTTTTTCACCGCTTTTTGAATTCGTATAGAATACTACACATTGCAATTATCACACACCCCCTGATACCCCCACAAACGGCAGTAGGGGCGAACAGTGTTCGCCCGTCGAAGAAACAAGCCCACGATTATATCATTGTTGGATAGAACTAAAAACTATCCAATCACATCTTCAGGGTAGCGGCACAATATTCTCCACACGGCACGTCTACACAACATTGTGATAAATTCAAACCTTGCCGTTCCCCGAAACGGGACGTCGAGGGCGCCGTCCCCTACAAAGCTGAATTTACAGCAATTTCTGAGCATGGTCGAGAGCTGTTCGCCCCTACAAATATTCGGGCAAGTTTCTGCCGCCGCAAAATCGCTTCGCTCGGTGCTTAGAAGCAACTCTGGTCGGCTTTGCTCATTCCTCACTCCTGATTCCTCATTCCTCACTCCTCACTCCTCACTCCTCACTCCTCACTCCTCATTCCTCATTCCTCACTCCTCACTTAAACGCCCCTCCCCCCCTTGATTTTTCCCGTAATATGTAGTATAATAAATGAAATAGTGCATAATAACAGAAAAATTCTTACAGAGAGGATCTTTATAAAATGGAAATAATCAATAAGTCCGATGAAAAACTCCTTGCAGAATATGAACAGTTCGCAAGCACCAGCAAATACGGCAATTTCATGCAATCCCTCAAATGGCCGAAGGTAAAGGACAACTGGGGCTGGGACGCTGTTATCTCCCGTGACGCTGACGGCAATATCCGTGGAACTTGCCTTATCATAATCAAAAAAGTGCCTATCTTCGGTGTTACTTTTATGTATGCCCCTCATGGCCCTGTTTGCGACTGGTCTGATAAAGAGGTCATGTCCGACCTTTTCGAGGGCGTAAAGGTGCTTGCAAAGAAATACAAATGCTACCAGTTTATGTGGGACCCTTGTTTCGAGGAGGGCGACGACAAGTGTACAAAGCTTATTGAGGACATGGGCTTCAAGCACATACACAAGGCGGCTGAGCTGACCACTATTCAGGCCCGTAATAACTATATGCTCAGAAATATCGAGGGCAAGACCCCTGACGAGGTCATGGCGACTTTCAAGCCTGACTGGAGAAACCGTATCAGAAAAGCCCCTAGAAAGGGCGTTTACTGCAAGGCTTGCGGCACTGAGGCTCTTGACGATTTCTACCCTCTCATGCAGGCAACAGGTATCAGAGATGGCTTCTCTATCCGTTCAAAGGAGTATTTTGTAAAAATGCTCAATGGTCTTGGTCCTGAACACTGCCGACTTTTCATGTGCTATGTTGACGAGGACGGCAAGCAGATACCGTTGTCAGGTGCAGTAACAACACAGTATGCAGGCAAGACCTGCTATGTTTACGGTGCTTCCGCAAACCACCACAGAAACCTCTACCCTAACTATCTCATGCAGTGGACGATGATAAACTGGGCTTTGGAGGGCAAAAACTATATCTATGATTTTCAGGGCATACCATTCTACAACGATGAAACAAACCCTAACTACGGCGTATACAAGTTCAAAAAGGGCTTTAACGGCGAGGTCGTTACCTATGAGGGCGAATTTTTCTACATTTTCAAGCCTTTCATGAAGAAAGTCGTAGACTTCTGCGAAAAGATAGTTATGGATAGACACGAACGCAAAAGACAGAAGCTTCTCAAAAACAGAAATAAGGATATGCAGTAGACGGCAATAAATTAAATGTAAAAGTTTATGAACAGTTTATACATTTTTACCCATTCTTTACACAGACAACATTTGATTTTTACTTATATGTGATATGATTTACAAAGAGGTGAGCAAGGTGCATAAAGGCGTTGTAAGGACCTTGTGGCTCATTGCCGCATTGAGCCTGGTGCTGAGTTATGCTGTGATGTGCATTGCATGGCTTTCAAAGGGCTGTCGCTATGGAGCGCAGTTTTGCATAAACGTTTTTATGAGAGCGCTTCCTCTTTGTCTTATATTCCTGTGCATCGTCGAGCTTGCAGGGCTTTTCATATGGGTCTTCAAAATAAAAAAGCTCGAAAGGCTCTACGCTAAAAAGGGCGGCTGTGACGAATATTTTGAGCTTCTTGAAAAATATCTTCTCAGGCAGAACAAAGATAAGGGTCACGGGCTTTTGAAGCTTGTCGCTGTTTACATTTCAGAAAAACGCTTTGAAAACTGTTTTCTCACACTTGACCGTATAGCTTTTGATAAGCTTACCCCCTCAGATCAGAACAAGTATTTTGAACTGCTTCTTTACGGCAGGCTCATGTCAGGTGATATTTCTCAGGCAAACGAGATATTTGTTTCGGCAGAGCATTACTTCAAGCGAGGTCTTCTCGATAAACGCAATGGGCAAATGCTTTTCACCCTTGGTCTGCTGGAATATTTCAACGAACGCTTTGAAGCGGCGGTGAAGTTTTTTGACAGCGCAGAGAAAAGCCGTGACGCCGACAAGACGCTTCGATGCAACTGTGAGCTTTACAAGGGCGAGTGTTTTCTCGCTCAGGGTGATGTGAGAGCGGCAAAGGCTTCGGCTGAAAAAAGTGCGGCGCTCGTTAGTGACGATAAGCAGGAAGCACAGCTTGGAAAACTGATGACACAGGTAGAAAAAGCTTACATCAGAACAAAAGAAAAGTCTGCTGATACAAAAGCAGACAACACCACGGAAGGAGGATATGCCTTTTAAGGCATAGAAACAAGTATGATAATAAACGCACTCAGAGGCTTTTGCATGGCTCTTGCGGACAGCGTCCCCGGAGTTTCGGGAGGAACTATAGCGTTTCTGCTAGGCTTTTATGACAGCTTCATAAATTCCCTTAACGACATTATGGGACGTGACAATGCAAAGCGTAAAAAAGCATTTTTCTTTCTTATAAAGCTTGGCGTGGGCTGGGTGATCGGTATGCTTCTTGCAGTAAGCGTGCTTGCAAACGTGTTTGAAAGCGGCATCTACAAGGTAAGCTCGCTGTTTCTGGGCTTTATCATTCTGGCGATACCGGTCATGATAATGGAAGAAAAAGAGAGCATTAAGGGCAAATATTACAACATCGTATGGGCTGTTATCGGCATTGCTATCGTTGTGGGCATTTCCCTTATAAATCCGTCAGGCAGCGGTGCTGACGTTTCTCACATGAATATAGGCACAGTGATATTCGTTGTTCTTGCAGGAATGTGCGCAATATCTGCAATGGTGCTTCCCGGCATTTCAGGCTCCACCATACTTCTCACATTCGGTCTTTATATGCCTGTTATCACGGGAATAAAAGAGTTCCTTCATCTGAATTTCGAGTATTTCGGACTTCTCTGCTCTTTGGGTATCGGCATTATCCTTGGGGTGTTCATTACCCTCAGGCTTATCAAAAAGGCTCTTGAAAAGTTCAGAAGCCAGACTATCTACTGCGTTATCGGCATGATGATAGGCTCACTGTACGCCATAGTTATAGGTCCTACAACGCTTAAAGAGCCTAAAGACCCTATGTCCTTCGGCACATTCAGCATCGTATTTTTTATCATCGGTGCGGCGATCGTGTTCGGTATTCAGGTAGCAAAGAGCGTGTATGACAAGAAACAGCTTGCAAAGGCTGAAGAAAAGATAGAAGAAGAATAGATATTATATCAAAACGAACGAATATATAAAAAGGCTCAATTTCTGCATCATGGAAATTGAGCCTTTTGCTACAAATAACGTAAGTACACTTTTTTCTGAACACATATCGTATGGCCTATATGCCCACCTAGCAAATTTATATTCTTGTGATTATATAAAAACTACCGCCCCTACTGCCCCCTTTTGCTGTTCATTCTTCCAAAATCAGCATTTTATACAATTGAACGCCTTGACAATTATGCAACTATACCATATAATAAAATTAGGCAAATACAATATCCTGTATTATATTCCAAACATAATATGACAGCTATTGCAGAAATAGCATATCAGCGTCTATGATTTCTACAAATCATATGCCTGCCCTATGTAAAAAGTGTTTAAATTTTTGGGGCGTCTGGCATTTTTTCTTGCAAAAATTGTCGGCTTGTGGTATAATTATCAGGAGCAGGGGCGTGCTATCCCCTCAATGGGTGAAAACTATCCTTGTTTCTTAAACGTTTTCGCCAATAAAGTAATAAAGGTGCAGAGCGCAAAGCTCGGCTTGAAAGTATATAGGAGGTAAAGATTTATGGCAAATAGTGCTGTAGAAAAAACAATTTCCACGCAGGAACTTAAAGAAAAGCTTCTTGACGTTCTTCACAACGATTTCCAGACAACACCTGAGGACGCTTCCGACCAGCAGGTATACGAGGCTCTGTCAAAGATCGTTGTAGGAATTCTTAAAGCTAAGAGAAGAAAGTTCACCGTTAAAACTCAGTCTGAGGGCAAGAAGAAGGTCTACTATCTTTCAATGGAATTTCTTATGGGAAGAAGCCTTAAGACTTCTCTTTATAACCTTGAAATGCAGAAGCAGGCTACAAAGGTCCTTAAGGACATGGGCATTTCTATAAACGGCATTTACGAGTGTGAGCCTGATGCAGGTCTTGGCAACGGCGGTCTTGGAAGACTTGCTGCCTGCTATCTTGACGCTCTTGCTGCCGACGGCTATCATGCTACAGGCTATTCTATCTGCTATGAATACGGTATCTTCAAGCAGAAGCTGGAGGACGGCTGGCAGACCGAGCTTCCTGACAACTGGCTCCCGGGCGGCTCTGTATGGCTCGTTCCTGTTCCGTCAAAGGCTGTCGAGGTTCGTTTTGACGGCGAGCTTAAGGAATACTGGGACAATCAGTATCACTGCGTAACTCACGAGAACTACACATCAGTTATGGCTGTTCCATACGATCTGTTCGTATCAGGCTACAACAGCGAAGCAGTTTCAAAGCTCAGACTTTGGAAAGCTGAAATGGCTGACTTTGATATGTCAATGTTCAATCAGGGCGACTATCAGAAGGCTCTTAGCAAGAACATCATTTCACAGGCTATCACAAAGGTGCTTTATCCTAACGACAACCACGCAGAGGGCAAGTCACTCAGACTTAGACAGCAGTATTTCCTTTGCGCCGCTTCTATCGGAGATATCGTAAATCAGCACATGAGCGTTTACGGCACACTTGACAACCTCCACGAAAAGGTAGCTATCCACATCAACGATACTCACCCGACACTTGCTATCCCGGAACTTATGAGAGTTCTTCTTGATGATTGCGGCTATTCATGGGACAAGGCTTGGCACATCGTTACAAACACATTTGCATACACAAACCACACTGTAATGCCTGAGGCTTTGGAGAAGTGGGATTGCAACCTCCTCAAGAGCGTTTGCCCTAGAATCTTCTCTATCATTATCGAGATAAACGAGCGTTACTGCAAGGATCTTTGGGAGAGATACAAGGATCAGGCTAAGGTTTCACATATGTCTATCGTTGAGGACAACAAGGTGAAAATGGCTACACTTTGCGTACACGCTTGCCACAGCGTAAACGGCGTTGCAAAGATACACTCTGAGATCATCAAGAAGGAAACATTCAAGGACGAGTATCTTGACACACCAACAAAGTTCAAGAACGTTACAAACGGTATCGCATACAGAAGATGGCTTTATCAGTCTAACGAGGGTCTGACAGATCTTCTTTGCGAGAAGATAGGCGACGGCTTCCTCAAGAATGCCGCTGAGCTTTCAAAGCTTGCTGTATTCAAGGACGACAAGGACGTTCTTGACAGACTTGCAAAGATCAAGCTTGACAACAAGAAGAGTTTTGCAAAGTATGTAAAGAATCAGTACGGCGTTGTTCTCAACACTGATTCTATCTTCGACGTTCAGGTAAAAAGACTTCACGAATACAAAAGACAGCAGCTCAACGCTCTGAACATCATAGCACAGTACAATTACCTCAAGGCTAATCCAAACGCTGATTTTGTACCAAAGACATATATCTTTGCTGCAAAGGCTGCTCCTGGCTACTACATGGCAAAGCAGATCATCAAGCTTATCTGGAACATTTCTCAGGAGCTGAAAAAGGACAAGAAGCTCAACGAGAAGCTCAACGTTATCTTCCTCGAGGACTACAACGTATCACTTTCTGAGATACTCATGCCAGCGGCAAACATCTCTGAGCAGATCTCACTTGCTGGTACAGAGGCTTCAGGTACAGGTAACATGAAGCTTATGATAAACGGTGCTATCACACTGGGTACTCTTGACGGAGCAAACGTTGAGATACACGAGCAGGTAGGCGACGACAACATCATCATCTTCGGTATGAACGTTGACGAGGTAAATGCTTGCAAGTCAGGCTACAAGCCTATGGACATCTACAACTCCAACGCAGTTGTTAAGCAGGCTATCGACACACTTCAGTACGGCATCAACGGACAGCAGTTCAACGAGATCGCTGACAGCCTGAAGAACTCTGACCCATACATGGCTCTCAAGGACTTCGATTCTTACCAGAAGGCACAGGCTTACGCTTCTGAGTGCTACAAGGATCAGACAAAGTGGCAGAAGATGAGCCTTGCAAACATTGCAGGCGCAGGCATTTTCTCCGCAGACCGTTCTGTTGAGGACTACGCTAGAGATATCTGGGGTCTTTCAAAGTAATTTATTAATACAAAAAAATATCGGACAGTTGCTTGGTGCTGCTGTCCGATTTTTTGTACATATACGCAATTCATGAAACGATAAATTTGTAAGACCACAAGATGAGTGAAAGGAACGGGACGCCGGAGGCGTCGTCCCCTACATGGTTCGAGCGATGTTTATACAATGTGAAAATCAACATAAATAGTGACGTGCGAGAAAAGCGGGCCGTCGAGGGCGCCAGCCCCTACATTGTTTGTGCGATGTTTATTCAATGTGAAAAGCAACATAAATGGTGACGTGCGAGAAAGGCGGGCTGTCGAGGGCGCCAGCCCCTACATTTTTTTAACACACAAAAAAGGACGGCTTTTTTTCACCGTCCTTTTGATTTCTAATTTAGTCCTCGTCAGCAAGTGCAAAATCTATCTTGCCCGAGTTTACATTTGCGTTTATCACCTTTACTCTGATAGGGTCGCCCACACGATATTCCATTCCGTTTGTGAGGTTTTTCAGGCTCACCATATCGTCGCAGACATATTCGCCGTCAGGCATATTGTCCGTGTGGAGCAGTCCCTCGCAGGTGTCAGGAAGTGCGATAAACAGACCGAACTCTACGGCTGAAACCACTGTTCCCTGAAACTCATCACCGACATGAGCGTTCATATACTCAGCCTTGTAGCAATCCTCACAGCTTCGCTCCACCTGCATTGCGGTAAGCTCTGTCTTTGTGGACTGGTCGGCTGAGGCGTACACGAACTTGTTGAACTTTGTGGCGCACTCCTCTGCACTGCTGCCGCTGAGAAAAGCCGACATTATCCTGTGGATAGTCAGATCAGGGTAACGTCTGATAGGCGAGGTGAAGTGGGCGTAATCCTCCAGTGCAAGTCCGAAGTGACCCACAGGCTCGGTGGAATATCTTGCCTTTGACATACTCCTCAGAACGATATTGTTCATGATAAGGTCGATATCAGTACCCTTTGCGGCTTTTAGTATCTCAGACATATCCCCAGGGCAAGCCTTTTCGCCCAGCTTATACTGGACGTTGAGCTTGACAAGGGCTTCTCTCAGGGATTCAAGCTTCTCGTCTGACGGCTCTTCGTGGATACGATAAACGAACGGCAGGTTATTATCCATGCCAAATCTTGCGGCACACTCGTTTGCAACGAGCATGAAGTCCTCAATTATCTCCTCGCTTCTTCCACGGGTACGCCTCTCAACGCCCACGCAGATATCCTCGTCATTGATGATAAGCTTGCTCTCAGAAGTTTCAAGCTCAGGACAGCCACGGTTTTTCTTGTTTTTATACAAAATATCCGCAAGTTCCTTTATAATAGGAAGCTGACCTGAAACTTCGGCATATTTTTCTTTAAGTTCAGCATTGTCACTGCCTGCCAAAAGTGAATTTATCTCGGAATAAACGCCCTTTACACGGGAACGGATAACAGTTTTTGCAAACTTATACTCGGTGATGTTGCCCTGCTTGTCAAGTTCACAAAGACATGAGAACGCAAGTCTGTCCTCCTGGGGATTAAGGGAGCAGATGCCGTTTGAAAGCTCCTTTGGGAGCATTGGGATAACTCGGTTTGCGTAATAAACGCTTGTGCCACGCTTGAAAGCTTCGTTATCCAGCTGTGACTTTGGCTGAACATAGTGGGAAACGTCGGCGATGTGAACGCCAAGGAGATAACCTGTTTTGGTTCGTTCAACAGAAATTGCGTCGTCGATATCCTTTGTGTCAGCACCGTCAATGGTGAATATCGGCTTGTCACGGAGGTCAAGGCGGCCCGGTATCTCCTCTTTTATCCTGGAATAATCAGACACTTCCCTAGCTTCATAGATGACCTCGCTTGGGAAAACAGGTGTCAGACCATTGACCTCAAGGACGCTCATTGCGCAGGCAGAGGCTTTCATGGAACTTCCATAGCTTGAAACTATCTCGCAGACGTGTTCAGAGTGCCTGTTTCCACGCTTTGTGACCTGTGCCACCACCTTATCACCCTCATGTAGCTCAAGCCTCATAGGGTTTTCAAAAGTCATTGCATATTTTGACAGCATATCAGGAACTATTTTCAGCACTCCGAACTCGCTCACAAGCTCCCCTGTGAACTTAGCAAAATTCTCCTCCACAATGCTCATGACCTCGCCCTCGGTACAAGCACCCTCGCCCTTGAACGTCCTCACAAGGACGATATCGTGTGGCATTGCGCCTTTGAGGTACTTGCCCACAACAAAAATTTCCTCGTCAGTGTCAAGATTTTTCACAAAGCCGTAAGTCTTATTGAGCCTTACCACCTCGCACTTGACGAATTTCTTAGGGTCAACGAGCCTTATGCCGAATTTATCTTCCATTATCTCGCCGTTTTTCTTCATTTTGTCAACGGCTTTTGTGAATTTTTCAAACTCAAAGCCCTTTCCTCTGCATGATCTCAGCAGTTCTTTGAAAGTCAGTGGCTTTTTGCCTGCTTTTTTTAACTTTGAATATATTATTTTTCTGTAATCTAACTTCATAAATTTCCTTTCTTTTTACTTATATTCCAACGCTATGTATTCATCTCTGAACACAAAGCCCATTTTCTGTGCTATTGAAAGCGAGGTGAGATTTCGTGCGTCCCAGTGAGGTGTAAGCCCACGGCGTACACATTCCAGCAAAAACGCCGCCGCAGTTATCTGTGCAAGACCTTTCAGACGGTATGCTTTACGGGTTGAAACTTCTATCTCAACGCCTTTATCGTAGTATGAGAACGCAGAAGTTCCGCTGACTATCCTGCCATTATCAGTGAGCACATATCCGAAGCCATGGGCTGAAAAGTCCGCAAAGTCTTTAAAATTGCACACAAAGGACTCCGACCACTGCTCTGCCAAGGCTTTCTTATAAAGTTCTTCATCTATCATTGACAGTTTAAGCTGTCCCATATTTTGTACTCTTGATAATGTTTCACGCAGTTTGTCGGTATCAAAGTCGTTTTCAGGCGGACAGGTGTGATATCTTTTGACTATTTTAAGCTGTCCGTCGCAGGCACACAAGGCTTTTGCAAGCTCCTCGCTGTCAGGAACTATGACTGCGTTTTTGTTATCGCTGCAAAATTTGAGCATATCAGCCCCAAAGCTTTTGTCACCTGCGGCAAAATAAAAGTCGCCGCAGCATATGACCGCCGCAGTTGGTGCGGTGGTATCGTCGCAAAAGGCATTGCCGAAAATGCCGTCAAAATATGAAAACATCAGCGAGTCATAAAGATCCGCAAAAAGCGGTCTTATCTTATTCTTTACACCGTCTGCACATTTCATTACATTCTTTTCCCCATTCTTACTTTCTGCAAAGAAAAAGCCCTGCACGGAGCAGGGCGGGTAATTATTTCTTGATCTGATAAATAATATTTACAGCAAGAGTTATCACGAATATCAGTATCGCACTTATCCTTGTCAGTCTGTTAAGCTTAGCGTCCTTGGTGTTTGAACCGTTCTTTCCATAGAAAGAATCGTTATATCCACCGCCGATAGCAGATGTAAGACCCTGCTCTTTGGTGTCCTGCGCAAGAACTACAAGTATGATAACGAGGCTGGCTACGATCAGCAGTGCGCCTGCAACGATCTCAATTACGCTCATTTTTGTTCCTCCAAAACATAATTATACATTTTAATATATTATAGCACACATCTTCTCAGATTGCAAGGGGTTTTCAGAATTTTTTCAATTCTTTTTCTTTTTATCGGTGCTTTCAGCCTTTGAGGTGGTATCTTTCTGCTTCTCCACCTGCTGGATAACTGTGACGTTTGACACGTCAAGACGTTTTTTCAGAAGCTCTGTGACCGTTTTGAGCTGTTCATCGGTAAGAACCTTGTTCTCATATAGCACCACTGTTACGCCATTAACTGTTGTGGGCGAGCCTACTGAATGACTGCTCATGTGACCGCCTGCCGCACCAGTTATGTTTGGATAAACGATAGCAAGCTCCTCGGCGATATCGCTCATGTCTATATCATAGCTCTGATAGCTGTCAAGCTGTGCTTTCAGATTTTCATTCTCGGCTTTAAGGTCATCGTTTTCTTTCTGCGCAAGCACCTGTGCCACCTTGTTCTGTGTTTCCTCATCGTCGGCATTCTTTTCAAGCATCTTTTCGACCTCGTCAGCGGTAACACCGCTTTCCACCTCGGTCTGTGTTATCACAAGCTTATAATCTCCCAATCCGAAAGCTTTCAGCTCGCTTTGAAGTGCCTTTGTATCGGCAGTACTTATTTTCTTGCCAAGGAGCGCCACTTCTATCATACGTTTATCGGTATCTATTGTTTTCTGCACTATCTGAGTGCCGTCAAAGTCAAAATTCTCGGTGATAAACTTCTCTGCACTGCTGTTATCCATTGTCTTTTTCACAATATCATAGCCAAGATAAATACTAGGAAGCATGGTAATAACTGTGATAAAAGCGATATTTCTGTGTATCTTTTTCAAAGCCTTCGGGGAAATATCGTTGCCGTGAGGCAGCCTTAAAAGCTTCAGTACAACGATAGCCGCAAGGCAGATGAAAAAGCTGTTTATGAAAAAGAGATACAATGCACCGCCGAAATAGTCAAGGCGATGTCTTGCCAAGCCGTAGCCTGCGGTACAAAGCGGCGGCATGAGTGCTGTTGCGATAGCCACGCCGGGGATAACGTTGCTTTTCTCCTTACGGGTCTGACCTATTATGCCGGCAAGTCCGCCAAAAAGGGCAATAAGAACGTCCCACGCTGTAGGTGTGGTTCGGGCGAGAAGCTCGGAGGAGGCTGTGGTGATAGGTGAGATAGTAAAGTAAATAGTCGAGGTGATAAGGCAAATGACCACCTGTATGCCAAGTCTTATCGCCGCACCCTTTGAAAGAGTCAGGTCATTGGTGGCGATTCCGTAGCCTATGGCTGTTATACCGCCCATAAGAGGTGAGATGAGCATAGCACCGATTATAACGGCGGTGGAGTTCATATTCAGACCTATGGAAGCTATAAGTATGGCAAGCATGAGGATACACATATTAGTACCCTGAAGCTTTGCGCCAGATATTATCGTATTATGTATCTCATCAGGGTCAGCCATATCCCAGCGCAGACTGAACATATTTCTAAGCCCTTGTATAAATCTGCCTTCCTGTAATTTCAAATCTCAGACCTCCCCTGCTTATTTTACTGCACCCCATGCGATGTTCTGCAAACGCCTTGCAGAATCGGTGGTGCCTGCGCCTGCTTGCTGGATAAAATAGAGTATGCAGAGCTGTTCTTTTGGGTCAAGGCTGAAATAACAGCCCATCCAGCCGTCCCAGCCGAAAGAGCCTTCTGACTGGATAAGTCCTGCAGTGGAAGGGTCGTCAAGGATACGCATGAAGTTACCATAGCCGTGACCCTTTGTGCTGTCCCAGTTAAGGGTCTTGCGCTGTTCAGGTGTAAGACCGTTTCTTGCCATGAAATCGACCGTGTTTCTGCCGAGTATCCTCACACCGTCAAGCTCGCCCTTGTTCATAAGCATTTTGGCAAACTTTGCATAGTCCTCTGCAGTGGAAACAAGACCTGCTCCGCCTGACTCAAAGGCAGGAGGTACGGTATAATCAGTAAGGCAAAGGTGGAAGTGAGTGAAAGGCTCGTTTCCGCCATTTTTGTATTCATAACACTGGGCAAGTCGGCTGTACTTTTCCGCCGGGATATAGAAGCCTGTATCGTTCATACCGAGGGGTTCAAAGATCTCTTTTCTAAGAAAATCTCCGAACTTCATGCCAGAAACCACCTCGATAACAGCACCCATGATGTCAGCAGACGCACCGTACATCCACTTTTCACCAGGGGAGAACATAAGAGGACGCTTGCCCATTTCCTTTGCGAAGCTCACAGTATCCAGAAGCTTTTCGCCCTTGAGATATTTTTCAGACTGTTCACCCCAAAGCGCACCCATTTTCTGACCTGCGGGAGTGCCGTCAGGATAAGGGATACCGGAAGTCATGGTGAGCAGGTCGCCGATAGTGATGTCCCTGTCAGCAGGACGCTCACCGTTCTCATCAAGAACCACAGGGTCGGAAAACTCAGGGATAAACCACTTGAGCGGGTGACGAGTGTCGAGCAGACCACGCTCGATAAGTATCATTGCGGCAGCGGCTGTGACAGGCTTTGACATAGAAAAGAGTCTGAAAATGCTGTCAGTTTTCATAGGGATATTTTTCTCCTTGTCAGCAAGACCAAAGCTTTTGAGATAGACAGTTTCGCCTTTATGGATAACGCTGAGAACTGAGCCTGAGAAAACACCGTTGGTTATCTCTTTTTGTGCAACAGCGTCGAGATATTTAAAATTTTCGTACATGATAGACCTCCGTGTTATGATGTTTGATATATAGGATTATAACACAGTTCGGGTGGAAATGCAAGATTTTGTGTGGCAACAAGAAAAATCCGCCACCATAAATGATAGCGGATTTGGGTGCAGGGACACGTCCCCTACATTGTAAAGTTTACAAACAAACTTATTGAGCGGGACTGAAAGTTTGATAACAAAAAAGCCATGACGGGAAATGCCCGTCACGGCGAGCATCAAACCCCTCCCAGCGTATCATACCTATGAGCGGGAGCAAAAAAAATCCGCTACCATAAATGATAGCGGATTGGGTGCAGGGGCACGCCCCTGCTGGCGGAGATGGAGAGATTAAATACACCACTTTACACCGCTTTTTATTGCTTTATAAAATTGTTTGTAAACCACGCATTTACGTCATTTAAGCCGTTTTCACCTGCTTCTTATTTTGCAAACATATATTTACAATTCAGCTTTATCGTGTATAATTCGTGTACGCAAAAAAACAGCCGCCTCAGATCACTCCGAGACGGCTGGTTTTAATTATTTTTTTGAAGACTCTACAGCATACTAATATAAAGCCTTTCACTAAAGAAATAATTCTTACTATATTGGCTTTATTCCAGATGGCGTTGTTTTATTTTCAAACTCGTTTATGTAGTAAGCAAGGATCTTCATTCTGTTTTCAACTCTCTTGTAAGAATGACCTCCTTTTGATATAAGAGCAAGGAGTCTATGTTCTTCAATAACTTCTGGAGAATAACCATTAAAAGTTTTTTCCACTTCACCTGCCTTAGCTGAGCTAAACGCTGATAATTTAGTATTAATGGCACCAAGAGCTAAAAGTTTATTTTCCATATCTTTTGTATAATCCACAAGTCCTAATGCAGCAGTCAGCATAAAAAATTTCAAACACCTCATATTTGCCTTTATCAAATTATGCGGAAGGTTGCTATTATTAGTAATATCATTGATTTGAGAAATCAACAATTCACACTTGCTTTTAGCAGAGCTAGACAATTCTTCACAATCCGATGCGTATTGCAAAACAGCCTTATCAAGGACTCCAAAATTTATTTTTCCATCTAATAAGCCTAACATGCTATAAAATGTTCTATCGAACTGTTTGCGTCCATTATTAAAACTGAATATGCCGAAAAATCTGTTCCTATCGCTTATCCTATCCAAATATGCTTCCAACGATGTGCTAGGTAGCGAATTAATAATTTCTCCAGCTCTTAAACGCTCCTGATTTTGCAAATATCTAAAGTATTCTGTTATTTCCTCATCGGTTGAGTTAGTTATGTTTGTGATTGAAATATTAAAAGAGAATATATTTTCCTTAATTTCATCAGGCAACTGACTAAATTTAAGAATCACTTTGCCCCTGTTGCTCAACTTTCGTCTTAATTTATCCACTTCATTTACGGGCTCTGAATCTGAATCAACATAATCAATTATGTACTCAATAATGTCTTTTGCACATTCACCTTGTATGGAATGTTGACCAGTAACAAAATTATATATAGTTGTAAGACGCTGCTGACCATCAACAACCTCTTGCATTGCACCCTTTGCATTTTTGTCTGTTCTAACCCTCAAACTAATGTTTCCAATAGGATAACCCTTTATGATACTATAAAGAAGTTTATCCTGGAACTCAGGGCCCCAAATATATCCTCTTTGATATGAAGGCTGCAAGTCAATTCCGTCACGTTTGTTAACGTTCTTAATTTGGTTAATAATTGTTTGGATTGGCCTTGAATCATAAGAAAATGCCATTATGTTTGTCATAATACTCACGCTCCTTTAAACTAATTATATCATAAAGCTGTAACATTGTCAATAGACTCTATTTAATTCATTCGACTTTATTTTCAAATATCGCAAAATAATAATTAGTCTTATTACATGTGCAAACAAAATCAGCCGCCTCAGATCACTCCGAGACGGCTGAAATTCTACCTACTTTATCTTCTTTGTAATCTCATCGCCAAGCCGTTTGATGAAGTTCACGCCTGCAATGCCATTCTCGCTGTATCCCCACTTTTTCAGCAGAGTATTAACTGCCTTTGCAGTACCTTTTCCATATGTACCGTTCTTATCCATACCTACGTTGTGAAGCTTGACCGCCTTTGCAATAAGCAGCAGCTCCTTGAGCGCAAGCACACCGTTTGTTTTGTTGCCCTGCTTATAGCCTGTCTTGTCAAGCACTTTCGCACTTATCTTGCTCTGGTTCTTTGGTCTCAGGAAGCCTGCAATGTGGTCGTAAGTATGCTTGACCTTAGTGCAGGCTTTTCCGCTCCAGTTCTGGTCATACGAATAAAAATAACTCGTGTTGCCCTCACCCGTGCAGATTGCTATGTGACCCCAGCCGCCATTCAACGTGCCTGACCATATCGCTACATCGCCCTTTTTCGGCACGAAACTTGGCGTGTTCTTTACCTTTGTGAAATTTGCTTTCAGCCAAGTGTTCTTATCGAATAAATCCCAAAAATGGTGTGCGTCATACCAGAAATTCTTGATACCTGATCCGAAGACCTCGTTGAAATATGCCGTTGCAAGGTCTACACACTGTTTGCCTGCTGCACCGTCATAGTTAACAGCTACACCATTGTGCTTCTTGATAAACTCATCATATGTCATTTTTTATTCCTCGCTTTCGTTTGTATCCACTTTGTTTTCAACTGTGATTTTAAGCTTGTGTACGATTTTCACCAAGAATGACGGCAATGGTATACCTATCACCGCAAGATTTTCCAAGATAGAAATACACTCGTTGATGATAAACCATATCGTCACGATAAGACCAAAGTAAAAGCTGACGTTTACTTCAATGCCTATCTGTGAAAGTCCTGAGATAAAGAGCCAATCAAGCACGCCTGACACCGCCACCACAAATATGTACCCAACTTTCTTGAAAAGCCCTTTAAGACCGACACGGCTTGACAACTCGCCCCTGTTCCATGCTTTCCACATTCCAGTGATATAATCAATGATCATCACAAGTACCAGAATGACTATAGGTATTGCCATGACACGGAAATACGCTGACAGCCCTGCGGCTATCGCTGATATGATGATTTTTGTTGTGTTTTCTTTCATTACTGTTCCTCGCTTTCGTATGTTTGTCCCGTGATTTCCTCGTACTGCTCAGGGGTTATCTTCCCCCTGTCGGCAAAGTCCTTGACCTGTTCAGCGGTGTACAGCCCTAAATCGTACAAACGTTTGACTTTTCTATACATTGTCTTTGTCCTCCTCTATCAGTGTGTCGGTCATCAGCGCAGTATACAGCACCTGCGCTTCTAACTCGTCAACCTTTGTGGCTTTCTTTGGCTGAAAATCATCAGGGGTCAACCCCAGGTTCTCAGCCATTTTCTTTTGCAAATCCGTCATACGCTACCTCCTATCTCTGACAGCTTGACCACATATTCTTCTTCTGACGGCACTGGTATTCTGTAATCGTCACCATTGCCGTTTTTGAACGTTATGCTACCGCCTGCTTCGACTGTTAGATTACGCAGGAAATCGTCTGGTATTAGGGTTGAAATATCGGTGACGATTGGGGTTTCCAATTCGTAATACAGCATTACACCCTGCATTGCCTGTTTAAATGTGGCGGCGTCGGTGTAGGCGGTGTCTTTGACCTGAATTTGCGAAACTCTGGTATCAGCTCCGTCTATCGTAATTGTTTTATCGACAAATACACTGGAACTTCTGGAAACTGTTCTATATTTACTGCACAATACATTATAAACGGTTGTTCCAAACGCACCCAAATATTTAAACTTGGCAAGGTCTATGCGTCCATAAAAATGATTTCCAACACCTGAAGTTGTATTAAAATTCCAATTCAGTGTCCCCAAATCAACGCTGTTCACACACTGATAGTATTTTTTATTTTCATAATCAACATAGTTCTTAGCCGTTCCTGCCGACCAGCCGTAGCCGGGCAGTGCTTTGATAGCTTCTGGGATTTGGTATGTGTTGCGGTGATAGGGGGCGTAGGCTGTAGGTGTATCGCCTTTGACAAACATGATTCGCCTAATGTAATATGTACCAATGGCATTCATAAATCCAAAATGCAGCGTGATTTCTTTTTCATTTGGATTGTATACCCATGTTCCGATATGATAGCACCAAGAATAATCAGCCGACACTGTACCTTGCAAGTTGACATACCCAGATATCGACTGAATATAGACCATTGGTGGTTTTGTTGCGTTCTGAGATTTAATTTCAGCCAAAAATACATATTTGTCTCCTGCTGTCATACAATTCTTTATGACATTATCTGGACGAATTCTGACCCAGTTGCCATTTCCAGATGTAGCTTCGACCTTTATTGCGTCACCATATGGTTCAACAGTTATGCCTTGTGCTCCGCCAGATGATACATTCCCCAACGTTGAATCTATCAGCAAATTCTTTCCCTGCTCGACAATTTCTGTCACCCCAGCGCTGACAATTTCCCCTGCGTTGTATGGATAATAGTCCGCAGGGAACATTT